>Ga0256407_10000215_pt1 | contig 145211 bp, 114 predicted proteins | sample RumenRJG_04DNA_FD_193489 | JGI IMG/M metagenome (GOLD analysis project Ga0256407, IMG submission 193489) | Bovine rumen microbial communities from Lethbridge, Alberta, Canada - RJG_04 | ecosystem: Host-associated > Mammals > Digestive system > Stomach > Rumen | place: Canada: Alberta... | reverse complement strand
ATAAAGCAATAAAAAACAAAACCGTGGGACACACGGGGTTAGCTCGCTGATACTGTACAGACTGCTGTACTTGAACGAGAAGCCCCCGCTTCTAAGCGTTAGCGTAAGCGGCGGGAGTATGTCACAGTTATGAGAGGAGCTGCAGTATGGCAGGCAGGGACGACAGAAAAAAATCAGGTGCTCCTTTACGCTGTTCGTTTTGTGAAAGAACCCATAACGAAACAGGAAGAATAATAAGCGGCAACGGAGTTTTCATATGTGAGGACTGTGTAAGGCAGTGTAATGAAATTCTTGAAAATCAGTCCTTTATGGAAGATTACAGCGATTTGTTCGGCGATAAGAATGCCTTGATGAAGCCGGAACAGATTAAGAAAAAGCTTGACGAATATGTTGTAGGTCAGGACGATGCTAAAAAGACGCTCAGTGTTGCCGTATACAATCACTACAAAAGAATACGTTACGGCAAAGGCAGAGATACGGATTTTGTAAAAAGCAATGTTCTGATGATAGGCCCTACAGGAACGGGAAAGACATTTCTGGCACAGACGCTGGCAAAGATACTGAAAGTACCTTTTGCAATAGCCGATGCAACAACGCTCACACAGGCAGGATATGTCGGTGAAGATGTGGAGAATATTCTGCTGAGGCTTATTCAGGCGGCGGATTTTGATGTGGAACGTGCCGAAAAGGGAATAATATATATAGATGAGATAGACAAGATTTCAAGGAAATCGGAGAACCCCTCTATAACAAGAGATGTAAGCGGAGAGGGTGTACAGCAGGCTCTGCTGAAGATACTGGAGGGTACGGTTGCGAACGTGCCGCCGCAGGGTGGACGAAAGCACCCTCAGCAGGAGTGCATACCGATAAATACAAAGGATATACTCTTTATCTGCGGAGGAGCTTTTGACGGTCTTGAAAAAATGCTGGAGCATAGAACAGCCGATTCCTCAATAGGTTTTGGTGCGAATGTGAAATCAAAGGCTCAGCTCAGTCAGGAAACGGACTGGATGAAAAATATTATTCCTCACGATCTTGTCAAGTACGGTATTATCCCCGAACTTATAGGACGACTTCCGGTAATAACTCACCTTAATGCGATAGATGAGCAGGGATTTATAAAAATCCTTACAGAACCTAAGAATGCACTTGTAAAGCAGTATCAGAATATATTCAAGCTTGATAACGTAGATCTTGAATTTGAAGAAGGTGCATTGAAGGCTATTGCAGAGAAAGCCGGCAAAGAAAATACAGGAGCAAGAGGTCTGCGTTCCATTATGGAAAATATACTGATGGATCTTATGTTCACAGTACCGTCAGATATAACCATAGAGAAGGTTATAATAACTGCCGAAGCAGTGAATGACCCGTCTGCCGTGACCATTATAAGAAATATCGAGAGAAAATCTCTTATGTATGATGAAAACGGCAAAAAAGAACAGAGAAAACGTGGAAAGAAGGAAGACGTTTCCTGACAACAGGTGTTTTGTTCAAGGCTGTAACTGAATACGGTTACAGCCTTGTTTGATAATTTATGAATGCTTATGAAGATTTATTGAAGGTACGGTTATGAAAAGAGAGTGTTAGGTGTAATTCCTGTAGCCTGACCTCCAAGGTCAAGGGAGGAAAATATGGAAGAAAATAACGAGATGGAAATGAAAAAGAATAACGAAGAAACCGAAATAGCTGAAGAAGCAAAGGAAATGCCTGTTCTGGCATTAAGGGGTATGGTAGTATTTCCCGAGATGCTGCTGCATTTTGATGTAGGGAGGAAGATTTCCGCACTTGCCATAGAAAAGGCAATGGAAACCGACCAGAAAATATTTGTATCTGCACAGATTGATACTGCAATAGACAGTCCCGAAGTAGATGATTTGTACAGTACGGGAGTAGTTGCGGAAATAAAGCAGATAGTAAGACAGCCTGACAATATAATACGTGTTGTAATAGAGGGTAAATACCGTGCAAAGGTTTTATCGGAGGGAAAAAGAAAGAAGAAGTATCTCACGGGAATGGTAAGCCGTGTTGAGGATATTCACGCAGACAGTTCGATAGAAATAGGTCTTATGAGGTCGCTCAAGGATTTGTTTGAGAGGTATCTGTCGGTAGTTCAGAAATTTCCGCCCGATATAATATACAAGGTAGCCACAACCAAGGATACGGGCAAGGTGTGTGACTATATCGCAAGCAACACAAGAATGGAATACGAAATGAAGCAGGAAATACTCGAGGCGGCAGAGGTTGACGAGCGTATGGAAGCTCTGATAGCACATCTTACGGACGAGATTTTCATTCTTGAGGTTGAGGATTCCGTACACAGAATTACCCGTGAAAGAATAGACGAGCATCAGAGGGAGTATTATCTCAGGGAGCAGCTCAAGGTCATAGAAGAAGAGCTGAATATGGCAGATGATTTTGACGGAGATGTCAAGGAATATGTTGACAAAATAAATTCTCTGGAGCTTGCGGACGATGTGAAAAAAGTTCTTATGAGGGAATGCGACAAGCTTGCGGCATTGCCGTTCGGTTCGCAGGAGGCTAATGTGGTACGCTCATACCTTGACGTTTGTCTGGAACTGCCGTGGAATACTTTTGATGAAGAAGTAATTGACATAGACTATGCAAAGAATATTCTGGAGAAAAACCATTACGGACTTTCAAAGGTAAAGGAAAGGATAATCGAAGCTCTTGCGGTGAGAAAGCTTTCGCCTGACGTAAAGGGACAGATACTTTGCTTTGTAGGCCCTCCCGGAGTTGGAAAAACATCTATAGCACAGTCGATAGCAAAGGCGATAAACAGAAAATGTCAGCGTATAGCACTTGGCGGAGTACACGATGAATCCGAAATAAGAGGACACAGAAGAACGTATCTGGGTTCAATGCCGGGAAGAATAATGAATGCCATAAAGCTTGCAGGAACTTCAAATCCCGTAATGATACTTGACGAGATAGACAAGCTGGGCAGCGACTACAAGGGTGACCCGACATCGGCTTTGCTTGAAGTTCTTGACAGCGAGCAGAACAATTCGTTCACAGACCACTATATAGATCTGCCGTATGACCTCAGCAGGGTACTGTTCATAGCTACGGCGAACGACTATTCCGCAATACCCGAACCGCTGCTGGACAGAATGGATATAATACATATCGACAGCTATACACGTCAGGAAAAATTCAATATAGCACAGAAGCATCTTGTTCCGAAGTCGCTCAAAAACAGCGGAATAAAGGCAAGTCAGTTCAGGATAACGAAAAATGCACTCTATGACCTCATAGACAGCTACACAAGAGAAGCAGGAGTAAGAAATCTTGAAAGAAGGATAAATGACCTCCTCAGGAAAACAGCGGTGCATATAGTTGAGGACGAGGAGTATAAAATTTCGGTTACGCTTAAAAATATGGAAGATTTTCTCGGTCCTAGAAAGTACAAGCCCGAAACCATAGAGAAGGAAAATATTGTAGGAGTTGTGAACGGTCTTGCTTGGACTGCTGTTGGCGGAACTACTTTGCCTATAGAAGTAGCGTTGCTTAAAGGTACGGGAAAAATCGAGCTTACGGGTTCGCTGGGAGATGTTATGAAGGAGTCGGCAAAGATAGCTCTGAGCTGTGCGAGAACAATGGCGGACAAGATGAAGTTTGACGCTGATTTCTACCAGAAGAATGATATTCACATTCACGCCCCCGAAGGTGCAGTGCCTAAGGACGGGCCGTCAGCAGGTATAACGATGACTACGGCTATAATATCGGCACTCACGAACAGACCTGTAAGAAGAGATGTAGCTATGACGGGCGAAATAACGCTCAGAGGAAGGGTACTTCCCATAGGCGGACTAAAGGAAAAGAGTATGGCGGCATACAGGGTAGGAATAAAGACTGTTATAATACCTGAGGGAAATGTTTCGGATTTGTATGAGGTAGACCCTGTTGTAAAGTCGGCTCTGGAGTTCAGACCTGTTTCGGGTATAGATCAGGTTCTTGAAGCAGCACTTATGCCTGCCGAAAAGGACGAGAAAAGCAAGCTTGTGAAAAAGCTGGATTCCGTTCCTGTAATTACCGAAAAGATATTTCCGTAAGTGTTTAAGGGTTTCACCCTTAAAAATCCTGACGAGGGCTCTGCCCTCGACCCGCAAGCCTTTGAAAAGGCTTGACCTAAACTTTATGTTTTTAATCTTTAGAGCCTGTTTAGTATCTTGACATATGCAGCTTTTTGAGCAGCATTTTGTTGAGAACAAGGAAAAAAGCACAGGAATACTGACGTATTCCGAGCATTTTTGACGCAGTTATCGGCAAAATATGCCAAAAAGATGCGTGTGGAAGGATATTAAACAGGCTCTTAGGGCTTTGAGTGACAGGGGGCAGAATTATGAACTTTTCAAATGCAGAGTTTTTATATACGGCAGGCAAGGCATCTCAGCTAAGGGAGAGTGATTTGCCAGAGGTTGTATTTTCGGGAAGGTCAAATGTGGGGAAATCCTCACTTATAAATAAGCTTGTAAACAGAAAAGCACTTGCAAGGGTGAGCAGTCAGCCCGGAAAGACAGCGACAATAAACTTTTTCAGAGTAGGCAACAGCTTCAATCTGGTAGATTTGCCCGGATACGGCTATGCAAAGGTATCCCACGCAGAAAAGGTACGCTGGGGAGAGCTTGTAGAGGGATATTTTTCTCAGAAAAGGAAGCTGGCACTTGTGGTACAGATAGTAGATATGCGTCATAAGCCTACTGCTGATGACCTTGGAATGATAGAATTTCTGGTAAAGTCGGAAATTCCGTTCATAGTTGTTATGACGAAGAAGGACAAGCTGAAAAAAACACAGCAGACAGAGCAGTACGAAGCGATGAAAGCTTTGCTTGGAGAATATGCGGATAATATAAAATTATTTCCTTTTTCGGCGGTAAAGAACGAGGGAGCGGAAGAAATAAGGGGATATATTGCAGAATGTATTGAAAACTGCGGCTGATATGCTGTATAATGACCGTGTTCGGTACTTTATAAGAGGAAAGGAAATGAAAAAATGTTTGTAAGTGAATGTTTGAATGTAAACGAAAAAGGACATCTTACAATAGGCGGCTGCGATACGGTGGAGCTTGCAAAGGAGTATGGCACACCGCTTTATGTGATAGATGAGGATACTGTAAGAAATACATGCAGGTCGTATGTAAATTCGATGAAAAAGTACTATAACGGAAACGGACTTCCGCTTTATGCGAGCAAGGCACTGAGCTGCAAGGCACTGGTACAGCTTGCAATGAGCGAAAATATGGGACTTGACGTTGTTTCAGGCGGAGAGCTTTACACGGCAATGCAGGCAGGCTTTCCTGCGGAGAAGATACAGTTCCACGGCAACAACAAGACTGATGAGGAGCTTGAAATGGCTCTTGAATACAACATAGGCAGAGTAGTTGTGGATAATCTTTATGAGCTGGAGCGTCTTAACAGTCTTGCGGAGGAAAGAAACAGGACTGTAAAAATTGCTATGCGTATAAAGCCGGGAATAGACGCACATACACATGATTTTATCAGAACAGGACAGATTGACTCAAAGTTTGGATTTGCACTGGAAACAGGCGAAGCTATGGAGGCTGTTAAAAAGACGTTTGAATTTAAGAATGTCGAGCTTACCGAGCTGCACTGTCACATAGGCTCACAGATATTTGACATAGACCCGTTTGTATCTGCGGCAGAGGTTATGATGGATTTCATAAGCGACATAAAGAAGCAGACAGGACATCTTATAAGTGAGCTTAATCTCGGCGGTGGTTTCGGAATAATGTATACATCTGCGGATAATCCGACAGCATACGATAATTATATGAATGCAGTTTCAAAGGCAGTAACGGCAAAGGCGGAGGAGCATAACATACCGGTTCCGTTCATATACATAGAGCCGGGCAGGTCTTTGGTAGGAGAAGCAGGAATAACACTGTATACGGTAGGCGGAAGAAAAGAGATACCGAATGTGAGAACATATGTATCCGTAGATGGCGGAATGACCGATAATATACGTTATGCCCTCTATGGTTCGGCATATACCGTAGTAAATGCCTGCAAAGCCGACAAAGAACCCGATGATAAGGTTACGGTAGCAGGAAAATGCTGTGAAAGCGGAGATCTTGTTCAGAAGGATACAATGGTTGCAAAGGCTGAAACAGGAGATATTCTTGCAGTTCTGTCAACAGGTGCATATAATTATTCAATGGCATCGAACTATAACAGAAATCCCCGTCCGGCAATGGTAATGGTAAAGGACGGCAAGTCAAGACTTATAATAAAGAGAGAAACATATCAGGATATATTTATGAATGACCTTGATTTATAAGATTTATAAATTAACAAAATAATCATCTGAACGGAAGCATATCAGTTTTTTTGATGTGCTTCTGTTTTTTGCTGCTTCAAAGTCAGCGTTCCGACAGGGCGATTGCAGACACGTCAGCTTACGCTGACGGATAACCTTTTAAGGTTATCGTCACAAGCAACGCTTGTGACTGTCTGCAATCGCCCTGTCGGAACGCTGACATATATGGTATGAGCGTAAAGGTGTGGTTAATATTTTCAATAAACTTGACACAGACAGATAAACAGAGTACAATATAATAAATATGTGAGTTCGTTTTTTATAAAAATTTAATAAAGTAAAAAAATTATTCAGAATAACGCTTTGTGTTTGGCACCGTTTGCAACACATAATAAGGAAGCTTATTTTTGATAATTTTACATATAGATACATATAAATAAATTAATGGAGGTTTGTTTGTGGCTAACAGCATAAAGAAAGCTCCTGCCGAAGGCGGAAACAAGGGCAGGAGAGTAATTAATTCAAAAAACAGCGGCAGTGCAAAAGGAAAGCATATAAACAACAAAGGAGCGAGAAAGACAGGGCATACGCACAGGGGCGGTACAAGAGGAAGCAGAACACCAAATACTCATACAGAAAGTCCGTCCATAAAGATAGCATTTCTTGGAGGACTTAACGAAATAGGAAAGAACATAACGTTGTTTGAGTGTGAGGGAGATATGTTCATACTTGACTGCGGAATGGCATTTCCTGACGGAGATATGCTGGGAGTAGACCTTGTGCTTCCCGATTTCACATACGTAAAGGAAAACGTAGATAAAATAAAAGGAATAGTAATCACGCACGGACACGAAGATCATATAGGAGCGTTGCCGTATCTGCTCAAGGACTGCAATATTCCCGTATACGCAACACCGCTTTCAAAAGGACTTATAGAAAACAAGCTTAAAGAGCATAATCTTATGTCCTCTGCAAAGATAAACGAGGTAAGAGCAGGCGATGAAATAAAGCTCGGCTGTATGAAAATCGAACTTATACACGTAAACCATTCGATACCGGATTCTGTAGGAGTGGCAATTCACTCTCCGGCAGGAACTCTGGTGCATACAGGCGACTTCAAAATAGATTTTACGCCTGCAACGGGAAAGATGATAGACCTTACAAGGTTTGCGGAGCTTGGCAAAAAAGGAGTACTTGCCCTTATGGCGGATTCCACCAATGCGGAGCGACCCGGCTATACAAAGACAGAAGCAAAGGTACAGGCAAGCTTTGAAAGTCTGTTTATAAGAGCGAAGAACAAGAGAATAATAATAGCAACATTCGCATCGAACGTAAACAGGATACAGCAGATAATAAACTGTGCCAGTGCCAACGGCAGAAAGGTTGCATTTTCGGGGAGAAGTATGCTGAACTATATGCAGGTTGCGACAAACCTCGGTTATATAGATGTTCCCGAAAACGTTATAGTTGACATAGATACTATAAACGAGTACACACCCGAACAGATTGTACTTGTCACAACAGGAAGTCAGGGCGAGCCGATGTCAGCACTTTCGAGAATGGCATATTCCGAACACAGAAAGGTAGCCGTAGGAAACGGAGATTTTATAATAATATCCGCAAACCCTATACCCGGAAACGAAAAGACGGTAGGAAACGTAATAGACGAGCTTCTGAAGCGTGGCTGTGAAGTAGTATATGAGTCGATGTACGAGGTACACGTATCGGGACACGCCTGTCAGGAGGAGCTTAAAATAATACACAGTCTTGTAAAGCCTGAATTTTTCATACCCGTACACGGAGAGCAGAAGCATCTGAAAAAACACGCAGAGCTTGCCGAAAGTCTTGGAATGAGCAAGGACAATATATTTATGGGTGACGTAGGAAGCGTGGTAGAGCTTAAAAAGGGCGAAATGAAAGAGCTTGAAAAGGTAGCATCGGGAATGATATTCGTTGACGGACTTGGAGTAGGCGATGTAGGAAGCATAGTACTCAGGGACAGAAAGCATCTCGGACAGGACGGACTTATAATCATAGTAGCCTCACTCGATATATCGGACGGCTATATTCTCAGCGGCCCCGATGTGGTATCCAGAGGTTTTGTATACGTAAGGGAATCCGAAGAGCTTATATATGAGATAAGAAGAATATCGCTTGAGATACTGCAGGGCTTTGCAATGAAGAATATACACGAATGGAATCTGATAAAAAACAAGATAAAGGAAGATGTAGCAAGACATATCTTCAACAAGACAAGACGCAGTCCTATGATACTGCCTATTATTATGGAAGTATAAAATTTTTGCTTCAGCTATGTTTTTAAAGATAAATTACTAGAGAAAGGAGAGAGCTTTATTGAAAAAGAAGGTATGGACGGTCACGCCGTTTTTTATACTGTTCACAGTCGGAATAATTGCAATGGCGGCTTTCTCCTTTCGGTGGAATTTGTACGTTTTTGTCACTGAAATGCTTATAGCACTGATTTCAATAGTGCTGGTATTTGTCGGCATAAGCCGTTTCAACAGACATATAAGCAAGACCATAAAAAAAGCAGCCGAAAGACTGGGCGATGATAATTTTGAATATCTGAATGATTTTCAGGTTCCCGTAGTAATAACAGGCTCACACAATGGTATAGTATGGTTCAACAAATGTTTCAGAGAGATTATGAGCGGAGGAAAAGACTGTTCGGGAGATTCCGTAAACCATTATATTCCGAACACAACCCCCGAACACATACTTGATTCTCACGGAGCAGATGTTGTATACGGCGACAAGAGATATACAGTAATAGGCTGTCCGCTTGACAGTGATGTTTCCGTATTTTACTTTATAGACGATACATACTATAAGGAAACAGCATACGAATATATGAAATCACGTCCCGTTGTGGCAACTGTTGAGTTCGACAACGCAGACGAGTTTGAAGAGGACGATGACGACAGGCACAGAACATATGTAATCGTAAATGTTGAAAACGTAATCCAGAAATGGGCGGCACGTTTCAACGGACTTTACAAGAAGCTTTCCAACGGAAAATATATGATAATTTTCGAGGAAAGAATAATAGACGCACTGACAGACGATAATTTTTCAATTCTTGACGAGGTAAAGCAGATACAGCTTGAAAACGTAATATGTGAGCCTACCGTTTCTATAGGAATAGGACGCTGTGCCGACAGTCTTAGACAGTGCGAGCAGTGGTCGAGGAATGCCCTTGATATGGCACTTGGACGAGGCGGAGATCAGGTAGCAATAAAAACTATGGATCAGTACCGTTTTTACGGTGGAATATCTCAGGGATTTGAGAAAATCGACAAGGTAAGAACAAGAGTTATAGCAAGCTCAATGATACAGCAGATACGTTCGAGTGATATGGTTCTCATAATGGGACATCACAATTCAGACATAGACTGCATAGGAACAGGCATAGGACTTTGGAGCAGTATAACAAAGGATATGAAAAAGCCTGCACATATAGTAGTCAAAAAGGAGCGTACAGTAGCAGGTTCTCTGATAAGCTTTATGGAAGAAATATCCAAGGCAGATATGTTCATAGAACCCAATACAGCTCTCAGCATTATGACAGACCGAACACTTCTGATAATAGTTGACACTCACTCACCCGATTTTCTTGAGGAAGCGGAAGTATACAGAAAAGCTTCAAGAGTAGTTGTAATAGACCACCACAGAATGATGGTAAACCACATATCAAATTCCCTTGTATTCTTTCACGAGCCTAACGCATCTTCAGCGGCAGAAATGGCAACGGAGCTTATACAGTACATAGGCGACAAGGGACTTACTCAGTATGAAGCAGCCGCACTTCTTGCGGGAATAACGCTTGATACCAAAAATTTCGTATTAAAAACAGGAGTCCGCACATTTGAAGCGGCAGCGTATCTCAGACAGCACGGAGCTGATACCGTAATAGTAAAACGTCTTTTCTCAAATTCACTTGATAACTACAAGGCAAAATACAAGCTTGTTACAGAAGCCGAAATTTTCAACAAATGTGCAATAGCCTGTTCGGACGACAACAACGATGAGGATTTGCGAGTTACAGCGGCACAGGCAGCCGATGATTTGCTGAGCATAAGCAACGTTACCGCATCATTTGTAATGTACAAGCAGGGTGACAGCGTAAATATTTCCGCACGCTCACTAGGTGACGTAAACGTACAGCTTATTATGGAGCAGATGGGCGGCGGCGGTCATCATACTATGGCAGGAGCACAGCTCAAAGATGTTACTATGGCTAAAGCAAGAGCAATGCTCCTTAGCATAATAGAAAACACAGAAATGGAACAAAAAGATGCGGAAGAAAAAAGCGATGCTTACGAAGTATCAGGCATAAAAAGAGAAAAAATCATCTGAAAAAATATAAACCATAAAGTTTAGGTCAAGCCTTTTCAAAGGCTTGCGGTATCCAAAGGCAGAGCCTTTGGTGGGATTTTTAAGGGCAAAGCCCTTAAACCGAAAATTAATGAAAGGAATGAAATGAAATGAAAGTTATTTTTCTTCAGGACGTAAAGGGAAAGGGCAAAAAAGGAGAACTCAAGGAGGTTTCAGACGGATACGCAAGAAACTTTCTGCTTCCGCAGAAGCTTGCAAAGCAGGCTACGGCACAGGCTATGAGCGAGCTTAAAAACGCAGAGTCTTCCAAAGCTTTCAAAATCGAGGAGGAAAAGAAAAGAGCAAACGGAGAAAAATCAAAGCTTGAAAACCAGTCCATAAACATAAAAGCAAAGGCAGGACAGAACGGAAAGCTTTTCGGTTCTGTTACGGCAAAGGAAATTTCCGCAGAACTCAAAAGACAGTTCAGCATAAATGTTGACAAAAGAAAAATCTCACTTGATGCCGATATAAAAAGCTTCGGAACATACAATGCCGAAATAAAGCTGTACACAGGTATAACAGCAAAGGTAAGGGTTGTTGTATCTGAAGAATAATATAATCATAAAGTTTAGGTCAAGCCTTTTCAAAGGCTTGCGGTTTCCAAAGGCAGAGCCTTTGGTGGGATTTTTAAGGGCAAAGCCCTTAAACTCTAAAAGAAGGGTGAGCTGATTTGGCGGAAAGCTTTGAATTATTTGACGGTATGAAGCTGCCCTATGACCTTAAAGCAGAGCAGTCAGTCCTCGGTGCAGTAATGATGGACAAGGACTGTATGGACACGGTAGCGGAGCTTATACCCGACAAGGATTTTTTCTATATATCAAACCATAAACTTATTTACAACTGTATGCTTAACCTCTATAACAGAGGTCTTGCAATAGATGCCGTAACGGTGCTTAACGAGCTTAAAAAAGAACCTGCCTTCGACCAGAACGAGGGCAGGGGCTATTTTATCGAGCTTGCAAACGCAACCCCCTTTACAACCAACGTAAGAGATTACGCAAATATCGTAAAGGAAAACTACGAAACCCGTGCATTGATAATAGCCGCAAAAAATATAATCGAGGACGCTTCGGACGGAACATATACCTCAACCCAGCTTCTTGATTCGGCAGAACGCAGAATATACGATATACGCAAGGGAGCAGACATACAAAGCCTTGAACATATCGAAAGCGTAATATATCAGTCGCTTTCAAGACTTGACGCTCTAAATTCGCCCGACGATGACAAATCAAAACCTATACCCTCAGGAATATCCGACCTCGACAGAGTTATAACAGGACTTAACCGCTCCGACCTCATACTCCTTGCGGCACGTCCCGGTATGGGAAAAACCTCCTTCGCCCTAAACATAGCAAGACACGTTGCGGCAAAGTCAAAGCTGAAAGTTGCATTTTTTTCCCTTGAAATGACAAAGGAACAGCTTGTATCAAGACTTCTCTCAACAGAAGGTCTTATAGAAGGCACTAAGCTGCGTTCGGGAAAGCTCAACAATGACGAGTGGGCAAGACTTATGGAGGCAGCCGAAATACTCAGCAAGGCAAATATGTATCTTGACGAAACAACTATGCTGACCGTACCCGCAATGAAGGCAAAGCTCAGACGCTTAAAGGACGTAGACCTTGTGGTTATAGACTACCTCCAGCTTATGGGAACTACATTAAGAACCGAAAACCTCGTGCAGATTGTAGGCGACAATACAAGAGCCTTGAAAAGTATGGCTAAGGAGCTTAACGTACCCGTAATATTACTCTCCCAGCTTTCACGAGCAAGCGAGCAGAGAGCGGAACACCGTCCAATGCTTTCCGACCTGAGAGATTCAGGTTCAATAGAGCAGGACGCAGATATAGTACTTTTCCTCTACAGAGAGGGCTACTATAACGACAAAAACGGCAAGGACGATGAAAATACTGATATGAACAGCGGTGAATGTATCGTAGCCAAAAACCGTCACGGAGAAACAAACACAGTAAAGCTTCACTGGCAGGGTGAATTTATGAGATTTACTTCACAGGAGGACAGACGTGAGCAGTAATGCAGCGGAAATTATATTAAAAACCGTCAGAGAAAACAATATGATTTCATACGGCGACAGAATTGTAACAGGAGTTTCGGGAGGAGCAGATTCAATGTGTCTGCTCCACTTTCTTGTATCACACGCAGAAAGCTTTTCGGCGAAGATTATCGCCGCCCACGTAAACCACAATCTGCGTGGAGATGAGGCAGTCCGTGACCAGAAGCTTGTAGAAAAATACTGTGCGTCACTTGGAATAAAATGCGAGGTTCTCAGTGCCGATATAAACTCAATTTCCGAAAAAACAGGGGAAAGCTGCGAGGAATGCGGCAGACGTATACGCTATGAATTTTTTGAAAAGCTGTGCGAAAAAAACGGAAAAATCGCAACGGCACATACACTTTCCGATTCAGCCGAAACCGTAATTTTCAATGCGGTTCGAGGCACAGGACTTAAAGGTCTTACAGGAATACCAAAGTCGAGAGAAAACATCATACGCCCCCTCATAGGAATAACACGTTCTCAGGTGGAAGAATACTGCAAGGAAAACAGCATAATATATGTAACCGATTCAACAAACCTGCAAAACGAATACAACCGAAACAAAATACGCAACATAGCCGTACCCGTGTTCCGTGAAATAAACAGTTCGTTTGAATATTCGATAAAACGTCTTTCCGATATAGCCGCCGATTACCTTAATCTTGCCGACAGCCTTGCTTCAGAAGTCCTTGAAAAATCAGCAGTAAAAAACGGTATCGGATACAACTGTTCTTACCTGAAAAAGTGCGATAAAACCGTACTTCGGCACTGCATAATAAAGGTTCTGACTGAAGCAGGGTGCAGCTCATACGAGGAGCGTCATATAAGGCTTTTACAGAGTATGGTTACAGAAAAATACGGAGTACTGGAACTTCCCAAAGGCTTCATATGCAGTACATCTCAGGGAATACTCCGTGCATATAAAAAGAGTAATGAAAACACTCAGAATAATATATTATTTTCAAAAAAAGATTCAGAGTTTATAATTAATAACCAAAAAATTATAGTACAATACCTTACAAGACAAAGATTTGACGAAATTGCGAATATTAACAAATTATTATTAAAAAATGCCGTTGATTGTGATATAATACGGTGTGAAACTCAGTTGAGAGTACGTGCCGACGGCGACAGATTCCGTCCACGGGGAAGAGGCGTTACAAAAACTCTGAGAAAGCTTTTCAATGAAGCAAAAATCCCAGCAGAAAAGAGAAATGAAATACTTCTCATCGCAAACGGAAATCAGGTAATATGGCTTGACGGCTTCGGAGTTTCACAGGAAGCGTCCGTAAAGGACGGTACAAAGGAAGTTGTTCTGATAAGTAAAAAGGATTTGTAAGGTGGTATTATGGCTAAGGGGCAGACACAGGATTTTAAAGAGATTTTATTCACACCGGCAGAAATATCTGATATGGTAAGTGAACTCGGAAGAAAAATAACAGATGATTTTTTGGGTAAGGAGTTTGTAGTAATAGGACTGCTCAAAGGAAGCGTAATGTTTATGGCGGATTTGCTCAGAGAGATAAAGCTGCCCTGCGAAATAGACTTTATGGCAGTTTCGAGCTACGGCAAGGGAACAGAAACTCTTGGTAGAGTAAATATTCTCAAGGATATATCCAACTCCGTACTCGGCAAGGACGTTCTCATAGTAGAGGACATAGTGGACAGCGGAGTAACCCTCAGCTTTATAATAAAGCACCTTAAAAACAAGGGAGCAAAAAAGGTAAGCGTCTGCACACTGCTGAACAAGACCGCAAGAAGAAAAAAACAGGTAGATGTACAGTATGTGGGAGTAGACGTGCAGGACGAGTTTGTTGCGGGCTATGGTATGGATTATGCCGAAAATTACCGAAATATTCCCTTCATAGGCGTACTTAAAGAGGAAATATACCAAAAGTAAAATACTTTTTTGAAATATATTTGTTAATCGGATAATAATAATTACATTAAGGAGTGAAAATGCTTGAGTAAGGATAACAGAAAGAAATCGTCCGGCAGCGGTATGGGAAGATTTCTGATTGTTTTTGCCGTTGCGGTAGCGGTCATACTTATGGTAGTGTTCGCATTCAACAGCAAGACATCTGAAAGATACCTGTATTCTGATATTATGGGTTATTTTCAGCGTATGGAGGTAAAGGCATTCCAGCTTGATTTCAACTCAGGAAGGCTTCAGCTTCAGCTTCGTTCCGATGCAAAGGTACAGAACAACGTCGTATACAACAACAGCGGAGCTTACAGCATTTTTGGTATAGGCAGCAATACGAACAGCAGCAATATCAAAAAAACAGAGCCTAATACAAAGCACAAAGGTCTTGGCAATCTCACAAAGGACGGCGACAAGACAAACGGTGCAATAATAGAATACTCTCTTCCCGATGTTTCCGTATTCTGGAAAACGCTTATGGGCGACCTTGGCGACACAAAAGGAATTAACCTTATAGAAGCCTATAACGAGAAGTATCCCGATACCCCTATGCTTTATGACTACAGCAGGTCTGCCGACAATAGCTGGCTGCTGGATATTATTCCCACAATTTTCCTAGTTGTTATAATGCTTGTGTTCTGGCTTTATATAATGAAGCGTATGGCAGGCGGTATGGGCGACCCTACAAAGACTATGGGATTCGGAAAGGCAAAGATAAAAAATCTCAACGATGAAAAACGTAAGACCACATTTGAAGATGTGGCAGGTGCGGACGAGGAAAAAGAAGAGCTTGAGGAAATAGTGGAATTTCTGAAAGACGGCAGCAAGTTCAGCACCCTCGGAGCAAGAATACCCAAAGGTGTACTTCTGGTAGGCCCTCCTGGAACAGGTAAAACTCTGCTTGCGAGAGCCGTTGCAGGTGAGGCAGGAGTACCTTTCTTCTCAATATCGGGTTCAGACTTTGTTGAAATGTTTGTCGGAGTGGGAGCGTCAAGAGTGCGTGACCTTTTCGACCAGGCTAAGAAAAACAGTCCCTGTATAATATTCATAGACGAAATAGATGCAGTAGGCCGTCAGCGTGGAGCAGGAGTAGGCGGCGGAAATGATGAGCGTGAACAGACACTCAATCAGCTTCTTGTTGAAATGGACGGCTTCGGAATAAATGAGGGCATAATAATAATAGCCGCAACCAACCGTCCCGATGTACTTGACCCTGCACTTATGCGACCCGGAAGATTTGACAGACAGGTAGTAGTAAACTATCCCGACATAAAGGGAAGAAAAGAGATACTCAAGGTACACGCAAAGGACAAACCGCTTGCTCCCGATGTAAAGCTTGAGGTTATAGCAGGAACTACGGCAGGCTTTACAGGTGCGGATTTGGAAAATCTTCTGAATGAGGCAGCTTTGCAGGCAGCAAAGAAAAATCTTAAAGCCATAACAATGACGGAAATTCAGGACGCTATGATGAAGGTAGTAGTCGGTTCTGAAAAGAAGTCGAGAGTAATGTCAGAGAACGAAAAGAAGCTCACAGCTTATCACGAGGCAGGTCACGCAATAGCATTCTATGCTTGTCCCACACAAGACCCCGTACACGAAATATCGATTATTCCCAGAGGGCTTGCAGGCGGTTATACAATGCCTCAGCCGACAGAGGACAAGAGCTACAGGTCTAAGAAAACTATGGAAGAGGACATAGTGGTATGTCTTGGCGGACGTGTTGCCGAAGCCCTGATTTTAGGAGATATTTCGACAGGAGCTTCAAACGATATAGAAAAGGCTACCGATACGGCGAAGGCTATGGTTACAAAGTACGGTATGAGCGAAGCACTCGGCCCTATAAACTACTCAGGCGGACAGGAAGTATTCTTAGGCAGGGATATGGGTCAGGCCAAGGAGTTTTCAGAGGAAACCTCAGCGGAAATCGACAAGGAAGTACGCAGGATTATCACCGAAGCTTACAGCAAAACCGAGGCTATTCTCACGAAGTATACGGATAAGCTTCACGAAGTAGCACAGTATCTCATAAAGCACGAAAAAATGAACGGTGATGTCTTTGAGCAGATAATGAAAGGAACGTACAGTGAACCTGTGAGTCTTGAAAAGGATACGGACGATGAAGAAAATGACGTTGAGTATGACCTTAACGACTTTATCGACAAAGACTGATATTATATGATTATACAGAAAAAGCACTCTGAGAAAACCAGAGTGCTTTTTCTAATAGTGCTTAAAAGAAATCATATACAAGTTTTGAAAAGCCGTCATCGTTGTTGGAAGCCGTTATTATGTCAGCCTGAAATTTCAGTTCGTCAACAGCGTTTTCGACTGCAACGGAAAGTCCTGCCGCTTTCAGCATACTTATATCGTTAAGTTCGTCACCTATGGCAATAACCTCACTGAGATTTATGCGGTAAAATCCGCATATTTTTTCAAGTGCCAGCGATTTTGAAGTTCTGCTGTTGAAAAACTCCAGAAACCACGGCTTTGAAGTACAGCACGTCACCTGCGGCGATAAGCTTTTTCTCATATTTTTAAGAAAGCTCTGTATTCTGAGTTCATCATCGTACCATAGGACTTTGGTAATTGACATGTCGGAAATATCGGATAAGCTGTCAAACTTTATCGGGGGAACGTCACTTATCCTGCTGTATCCGAGAGTATGAGCGTTTATTTTATTGCAGAAAAGCCTGTTGTCAATCCATACGCAGATATTGGTATCAAGCTCCATACCTTTGTTTATTATAAATTGTGCATCGTCTTCTGTAAGCGGACAGTGATATACAATATTTCCGTCTTTAAGATTGGTTATCATACCGCCGTTATACGCAACGGCAAGGGAGTTGAGATTTTTCAGAGTTTCAAATCTGGTAATACCCTGAATGGCTCTGCCTGTACAGGGTATTATGATAATCCCTTTGTTTACGGCATAATCTATGGCTTTTTGGTTGATTTCAGATATTTGTTTTTCATCATTCAGCAGAGTTCCGTCCAAATCTGTTGCTATAGCCTTGTACTTCATATTCATAAACCTTTCTAAATTATATATTTGTTGACAAACGGAATTTTGCTGATTATGAAAGAAACTGCAAAAGAAATTATAAATGCAATAACTGTAAACATAATAGGATTTATAAATTTATTAATGCTCAGTAAATTTACAAAGCCGATGTGTTCCATCAAACTGAGTACCATTAAGTGAACAAGATATATTCCGAAGGTACAGTCTGATGTTATTTTTATGATATTTGTGATTTTTTTATCAGGGGAAAATTGTCTGAATCTGTTTTTGAAAAACATAAAAATTGCAAGGCTTTGAATGAAAACAAAAACAGAAAAATAATCTCCGATAGGAAAGTCATTATTTTCAGAGAAGAATATAGAAAATACAGTAAGGCATACTGAAGATATTATGCCTAATATATATATAGCATATTCTTTTTTCTTATCGATATTGTATAAACTTATATAATGTCCTAAAACGAAATAAAGGGGATATTTTATTGTACCCAATCCAAAGTTTATGTGACTTAAAGTATCCACAAGGAAATAATTTTCCTTAAAATATGAAATTTCAGATAAATTGTCTAGTATTATGCTTGTGATAAAAAATATAATTAGAAAGTATTTTGATGTTTTTCTGTCAGAAGTTATTTTTTTCAATAACGGAGTTACAATGTAAAGACCTATTATCATAGGCAGAAACCATAAATGATAACCTGCATAAAAATCAAATTCCTTTTTGTACAGGTAGAAGCTCACACTGTAAAATAACAGCCAGAAAACGTATACAACGGACATATGAAAAACTCGTTTCATCAAAGCAGAAATTTCTGTATTTTTTGATTTATTAAGGAATAACGAGCCGCTTATCATAGCAAAAACAGGTACGCAAAAATGTGACAATGAGTTAAAAAACATATAAGCAGATTTATTTGCAGTGGCAAGATTTATATCTCGTGTTGTAAAATGTATCATTATAACTGCAAACGTGCTGATAATTCTTAAAAAATCCAGATAATAAAGTCTTTCAGAATTAGAGGAGTTCCGGAAATTATATTCAGTATTCAATTTATAAACTCCTTTCAAATTTAACAATCCCTCCGTAAGAGAAATATATACGGAGGGAATGAGAATTTTTATTTTTGAGAGTTTAAGGGTTTCACCCTTAAAAATCCTGACCAAAGGCTCCGCCTTTGGAAACCGCAAGCCTTTGAAAAGGCTTGACCTAAACTTTATGGTTTATTATTCGGAATTAACCGAAAATACTGTTTAAGGGCTGGTCTTCGTAAATTTTCTCAATAGCTTCCGCAAATTTAGGAGCTACGGGAAGAACGGTAAACTTATCGATAAGCTTTTCGCCCTCTACAGGAACGGTGTCGAGGAGTACTACCTCAGAAATAACGCTGTTCTGAATTCTTTCTATTGCAGGGCCTGAAAGTACACCGTGAGTAGCACAGGCTGTAACGCTCTTTGCACCGGCTCTTTCGATTAAAGCGGCAGCTGCGTTGCAGAGAGTGCCTGCTGTATCTATCATATCATCAACGAGGATAACTTTTTTGTCTTTAACATCGCCGATAATGTTCATAACTTCGGAAACGTTGGCTTTAGGACGTCTTTTGTCAACTATAGCGATACCGCAGCCTATTTTGTTTGCAAAGTTTCTTGCACGTGTAACAGAGCCGAGGTCGGGTGAAACTACGATGTAATCGTCCTGGTTATCTCCGACCATTTCTTTCATATGTTCTGCAAGGATAGGAGCTCCGATAAGATGGTCAACGGGAATATTGAAAAAGCCCTGAATCTGATTAGCGTGTAAATCCATTGTAAGAACTCTGTCAGCACCTGCAACTGTGATAAGGTCTGCTACAAGCTTAGCCGAAATCGGATCTCTGGGTTTAGCCTTTCTGTCCTGTCTTGCGTATCCGAAGTAGGGCATAACTGCTGTTATTCTTGCAGCAGAAGCACGCTTCATAGCGTCAATCATTATCAGAAGTTCCATAAGGTTGTCGTTTACGGGATTGCAGGTTGACTGAACTATAAAGCACTCTGAACCACGAACCGATTCGTTGAGGGAAACGGAAATTTCTCCGTCGCTGAACTTACAGCATTTTGACTGACCTAAGGGAAGTCCTAAGCTGTCAGCAATTCCCTTTGCAACAGACTCAGTAGAACTGCCTGCGAAAATTTTAATGTCCTTACCATGAAAATTCATTTGAAAAGCCTCCTAAAAATATTCAGTTACACAAAGGTGTAATAAAATTTACATACCGAAATACGGAAATTCACCGTATTCTGCCAAAGCTATTCTGTTAAGCTCAGAAAGCTGTTCAGGGTCGTTTGCTCCGAGAACAGTATCTGAGGAATCAGCCGTATAAGCTCCTACCTTTTTTCCCTCGCTAAGAAGAAGTTTTATTGCATCAGGAAGGTAATATTCGTTTGAAGCGTTGCTTGCACTTATTTTGTCCAGAACACTCAGAAGGTCAGCGGTATCGAACCAGAAGCAACCCGAATTTACTTCGTTTATAGCAAGGGTTTCCTCGTCTGCATCTTTCTGCTCAACGATAGACATAAGAGAACCGTCCTCAGCTCTTACTATTCTTCCGTAGCCTGTGGGATTTTCAACTTTTGCGGAAATGACCGTAGCACTGCTGTCTGAGCTGTTATGTTGTGCATAAGCCTTTGATATTGAAGCACTGTCCATAAAAGGAGCGTCACCGTTAAGAATTATGACATCTCCGCCGTGCTGTAAGAGGAAATCCTTAGCAATCATTACGGCATGACCTGTTCCGAGCCTTTCAGCCTGAAATACAGAGCTTATATAATAGGGAATATTGCTCAGATGTTCGTCTATATATTCTTTTTTATAGCCTTTTACAACGCATATTTCTCCGATACCGCTTTCTATCAATGCCCCGATTACCCAGTCGAGCATAGGTCTTCCAAGCACAGGGGAAAGAGCTTTGGGTTTATTGGCTTTCATTCTTTTGCCCTCGCCTCCGGCAAGAATTAAGGCACATTTTTCAGACATAAAAAATCCTCCCGTTACACTTATTGCAGTCAGGAAAAAATGCGGATATGTTCTGTAAATCCCGACTGCCGACACATAGGTATATTATCGCATAGATATAATTTTTTTCAAGTGTTTTCGACATATAAATGTATATTTTTTTTAATTTTATCGTTTTTAACAGTAAATAATTAAAATCAAAGGTTATAATTAGTTTGTTTTCTCACGAAATAAAGTCATTAATAAGTAAATTTTTGAAATTTTTATTATAAATTACAGAAAAGGTATGGAAATTTATAAAATAATTTGCTATAATAACTTACAGACTTATATAAAAGTCAGTCAATTATACGCTTTTCTGTTTTTATATTATGTGCTTTGGATTTTGAGTACTGATTATACTGACGGAAATTCGTTGTATTAAATTTTTCAGGAGGTATCTATAATCCTATGAGCCAGAAGTATGTTTATCTTTTCTCTGAGGGTAATGAAACAATGAGAGAGCTGCTTGGCGGTAAAGGTGCTAACTTAGCAGGTATGACACGTCTTGGAATGCCTGTTCCCCAGGGCTTCACAGTTTCAACAGAGGCTTGTACTCGTTACTACGAGGATGGCAGAAAGATTGCCGATGATATTCAGGAGCAGATTTATGCTGCATTGGCAGAAATTGAAAAAATCAACGAGAAGAAGTTCGGTGACACACAGAACCCGTTGCTTGTATCTGTTCGTTCAGGTGCAAGAGCTTCGATGCCCGGTATGATGGACACCATTCTCAACCTCGGTATCAATGATGAGGTTGCAGCAGGACTTATCGCAGGCAATCCCGACCCTAAATTCGAGAGATTTGTTTATGACTCATACCGTCGTTTCATTCAGATGTTCTCAGACGTTGTTATGGAAATCTCAAAGAAGCGTTTTGAGGTTATCATAGACGAGGTTAAGGCTGAAAAGGGCGTTAAGAACGATATTGAGCTTGATGTTGACGATATGAAGAAGCTCGTTACACTCTTCAAGGCTTACTACAAGGAGCAGAAGGGTGAGGACTTCCCTACAGACCCCAAGGTTCAGCTTATGGAAGCTGTAAAGGCAGTTTTCCGTTCATGGGACAACCCTCGTGCAAACGTTTACAGAAGAATGAACGATATCCCTTATTCATGGGGTACAGCTGTTAATGTACAACCCATGGTATTCGGTAACCTGAATGAGAACTCAGGTACAGGTGTTGCATTCACACGTGACCCTGCTACAGGTGAGAAGAAGCTCTTCGGTGAATACCTTATCAATGCTCAGGGTGAGGACGTTGTTGCAGGTGTAAGAACACCCAGCACAATCGACCAGCTTGCTAACGATATGCCCGAGGTTTACAATCAGTTTGTTCAGATTGCTACAAATCTTGAAAACCACTACAGAGATATGCAGGATATGGAGTTCACTATCGAAAACGGTAAGCTCTATATGCTCCAGACAAGAAACGGTAAGAGAACAGCAGCAGCTGCTCTTAAGATTGCTGTTGACCTCGTTGACGAAGGTATGATTTCAGAAGAAGAAGCTGTACTCAGAGTTGAGCCTAAGCAGTTGGACGCACTGCTTCACCCTCAGTTTGATGCTGCTGCACTCAAGAAGGCTACACCTATCGGTAAGGGTCTTGCTGCATCTCCCGGAGCTGCATGCGGTAAGGTTGTATTCACGGCTGACGACGCTAAGGCTTGGGTTGCTAACGGAGAGAAGGTTGTTCTCGTAAGACTTGAAACATCACCTGAGGACATCGAAGGTATGAACGCTGCTGAGGGTATACTCACAGTTCGTGGCGGTATGACATCACACGCAGCAGTTGTTGCACGTGGTATGGGTACTTGCTGCGTATCAGGCTGCGGCGAAATCACATTCAACGAAGAAGAGAAGTATTTCACACTCGGCGGTCAGACAATCAAAGAGGGCGACTATATCTCTCTTAACGGTTCAACAGGTGACATCTACGGTGAGGCTATAGCTACAAAGGAAGCTGAAATCGTTGGTGATTTTGACAGATTTATGGCTTGGGCTGATGCTGCAAGAAAGCTCGTTGTAAGAACTAATGCAGATAATCCCAGAGATACAGCTCAGGCAGTTAAGTTTGGTGCAGAGGGTATCGGTCTTTGCCGTACAGAGCATATGTTCTTTGAGGGCGACAGAATTAAGGCTATCCGTGAGATGATAGTTTCTGAAACCGTTGAAGAGAGAAAGGCAGCTCTTGCAAAGATTATGCCTTTGCAGCAGGGTGACTTTGAGGAAATGTACAGAGTTCTGGAAGGTCGTCCTATGACAGTAAGATTCCTTGACCCTCCTCTGCACGAGTTCGTTCCTACAAAGGAAGAGGATATCGTAGAGCTTGCAGGTGAGATGAATATTACAGTTGAGCATCTCAAGGAAATCATCAGCGGACTTCACGAGTTCAACCCTATGATGGGACACCGTGGCTGCCGTCTTGCTGTAACATATCCTGAGATTGCAGAAATGCAGACAACAGCTGTTATCAATGCTGCTATTACTGTTAATAAAGAAAATCCTGAGTACAATATTGTTCCTGAAATTATGATTCCTCTCGTTGGTGAGGTTAAGGAGCTTAAGTACGTTAAGGACGTTGTTACAGCTACAGCTGATAAGATTATCGCTGAGGCAGGCGTTGAGATGACTTACAAGGTTGGTACTATGATAGAAATTCCCAGAGCTGCTCTTACAGCTGATGAGATTGCTACAGAGGCTGAGTTCTTCAGCTTTGGTACAAACGACCTTACTCAGATGACATTCGGCTTCAGCCGTGATGACGCAGGTAAGTTCCTTGATGCTTACTATGATACAAAGATTTATGAGTCAGATCCGTTTGCTAAGCTCGACCAGAAGGGCGTAGGCAAGCTCGTTAAGATGGCTGCTCAGCTCGGCAAGCAGACAAGACCTGACATCAAGCTCGGTATCTGCGGTGAGCATGGCGGAGATCCTTCATCTGTTGAGTTCTGTCATAACGTAGGTCTGAACTATGTATCATGTTCTCCTTTCAGAGTTCCTATAGCTAGACTTGCTGCTGCACAGGCTGCTATCAAAGAAAAGAACGCTTGATTTGAAAACGGAAGAATAACTTAATATTGAAATCAGCCCTCGCAGAACAATTTCTGCGAGGGCTTTTTGCCGCAGGAGAGATTATTAAAAAATAAATGTGATGTGAAGAAGAAATACATATTTACTTGACAAAATATTGACTATCGTGTATTGTATAGTTACGGAAAAAATCTGAATTTTTATAGTGTCAAAGCTACAATGATTAAAAGGAGATTTTCAGAATGAATATTTGTGAGCTTCAGCAGGAAATTATCCGTATGAAAAAGGAAAATGATGTCTGTATTCTGGCACACAGCTATCAGGCAAGAGAGATTGTCGAGGTTGCCGACTTTACAGGGGATTCCTTTCAGCTTAGTTTGATGGCAACAAAGGCTTCAAATAAAAATGTGGTTATGTGCGGCGTTCGTTTTATGGCTGAAACGGTAAAGCTGCTTTCACCTGAGAAAAGGGTTTATCTTGCTAATCCCGAGGCAGGCTGTCCTATGGCTGAGCAGATGGACAGGGAACTTATAGAAAGCGTTAAAAAAGAGTATCCCGACTATGCGGTGGTTGCATATATAAATACGACTTCGGAGCTTAAAACGGTATGTGATGTATGTGTTACGTCCTCGTCTGCGGTGAACATAGTAAAGAAGCTGCCTGAAAAGAATATATTGTTTATTCCCGACTGTAATCTTGGTGACTATGTTTCAAAACAGATACCTGAGAAAAACTTTAAGCTTTTGCAGGGAGGCTGTCCTACACACGCAAGAATAAGTGCCGAAGAAGCAAGAAAGGCTAAGGAGCTTCACCCTGAGGCAGAGCTTCTCGTACACCCTGAGTGCAAGCCTGCGGTAACGGCTCTGGCTGATTTTGTAGGTTCAACAGCGGCTATTATGAACTATGCGGAGAAATCCGACAAAAAGGAGTTTATAATAGGTACGGAAATAAGCATAACGGAGCATCTTTCATACCAGTGTCCCGACAAGAAATTTTATAATCTGTCAAAGGACTTAATCTGTTCCAATATGAAAGCAACAACGCTTGTAGATGTATACCACGCTGTCGCAGGTGACGGCGGCGAGGAGATTATCCTTGATGATGATACTATGGTCAGAGCAAGAAAATGTATAGATAAAATGATTGAGTTAGGCTGATATTTACAGCTTTACGGTTATGCCGTATCGTGCGAAGCATGATACGGCATATTTTTTCAGAAATTTCAGAGAAATTTCTGAAAAAAGGGCGGCGATTGCAGACAGTCAAAAGCTTTGCTTTTGACTAATTCAAGGCTTTGCCTTGAATTCACTGCGGCAAATGCCGCAGCGGTCTGCAATCGCCGCAGTGCTGACGGAGGCAGAAAGATAAATCCTGATATTATTTTGTATCGGAGGTAGCTTTTATGATAGCTTCAATGCCGTCATTGAGCCAGTCGCCCTCAAAGCCTTCTATATTGCCCTCGTCTATGAGTTTTGCAAGTTTGGGTTCTATGGGAAGCTTTGCGAGAACGGGGAAGCCATACTGCTTTGCAATTTCGTCTACCTTGCTTTCGCCGAATATGAAATGCTTTTTATTGCAGTTATCGCACATAAAATAGCTGTTGTTTTCGACTATGCCCAGAATAGGGATATTCATAAGGTTTGCCATTTTTACCGCTTTTTCTACAATCATAGAAACCAAGTCCTGCGGTGAGGTAACTATGATAATGCCGTCAAGAGGAATGCTCTGAAATACGGTGAGGGTAACGTCACCTGTTCCTGGGGGCATATCAACGAACATATAGTCCTCGTTGTTCCAGATAGTTTCGCTCCAGAACTGTTTGACCGTTCCCGAAAGCACAGGACCTCTCCATACGGTAGGGTCTGTTTCGTTCGGAAGAAACATATTTGTTGAAATCATATCTATGCCGGTTGAGGTAACTGCGGGTATGATACCTGCTTCACAGCCTTTTGCACGCTCGTTAATGCCGAAGCCCTTGGGTATGGAAGGACCTGTAATATCAGCATCAAGTATAGCAACCTTGTAGCCGTTTCTGTTAAAGAGTACGGCAAGCAGTGAGGTAATCATACTTTTTCCGACACCGCCCTTGCCGCTGAGAACGCCTATAACCTTTTTAACGCTGCTGTAGGCATTAAGCTTTTCGTAAAAATCCTCAGGTGATGTGCGTGAACTGCAGTTTTCTGAGCAGCTTTCGCAGTTGTGTGAACATTCACTCATAAAAAAATTCTCCAATCTTAGATTAAAATTTTATTTTTTAGATTTGGCTACAAGACAGTACCAGCCGTTTTCGAGAAGCTGTTCAACAATCTCGAAGCTGTCCTCAATAGCGTTGAGAACATCGTCAACCCTTGTATCTATAATACCGCTCATAATGTAAACGGAATCATCTTTCATAAAGTGTCTGATATCCTTTGAAAGCATAATGATTGCATCTGCCACGATATTTGCGGCGATAATATCATATTTTCCTGTTACCTTATCGGTGAGATTACCGCTCAGGACAGTCATTTTTTCGGATACACCGTTAAGAACGGCATTTTCCCTTGCAGTTTTTACGGCCATTTCGTCAATATCAACTCCGACAGCTTTTTCCGCACCGAGAAGAAGAGCCGCTACCGAAAGAATACCGCTTCCGCAGCCTACATCGAGCATATCGCAGTCTTTTGTTACATATTTTTCTATGGCAGCAAGACAAAGCCTTGTAGTTTCGTGAGTACCCGTACCGAAAGCAAGACCGGGGTCAAGGTTAAGAACAACTCTGTCCTTGGAGTCATACTTATCACGCCATGTAGGTCGTATAAGAATTTTTTCGCCTACCTCAATAGGGTGGAAGTATTGTTTCCAGTTATTCAGCCAGTCCTGTTCCTCACAGCCTGTTATGCTTATTTCAAACGGAATATTGTTTTCGGCATAACGCTCCTTCAGAAAGGCAACGGCTTCAAGAGGATTATCTTCGGGACTGATATATATATGAACTATACCCTTTGAGCGGTCTTTTTTAAGAAGGTCATCGTCTATAAGGTCTATGTGGGCGATTTCAAGAACTTCATTTTCGAGCATAGAGTAATCCTCAATATATATGCCGTAGGGAACGACCATCTGAGCAATATCTCCTGCCATATCGACAAGCTCAACGGGAACTTTTACGGAAACCTCCGTCCATTCCATAAAAACACATCCTTTTTTGGTTGCTATATAAAACGTGGCTATCAGCACAGGGCGGCTGCATACGCTTAATGAATAAATTCATTAAGCATAAAAAGTGCTTACGCACTTTTTATGACCTAAGACAAAGTCTTAGGTCGTATGCAGCCGCCCTGTGCTGATAGCCACTGACGTGCAAAAATACGTAAGTATGGCGGCAGTTATTCTCCGAACATAGTTTTAAGTTTATCGAAGAAGCCGTTTCTGTTGCCGTAATTTTTATCTGTGGTAATGCCGTCGAGTTGTTTGAGGAGTTCTTTTTGTTTAGGTGAGAGATGTTTAGGAACTTCGAGAACAACTCTGACATACTGGTCGCCTCTTGTTTTTCCGCCGATGTGAGTTATGCCACGGCCTTTAAGCTTAAAGACATCATTAGGCTGAGTACCCTCACGCAGACTGTAGCTTACCTTGCCGTCAAGGGTAGGCACGGTAACCTCAGCACCGAGAGCCGCCTGAGTAAAGGTAATAGGAAGCTCACACCATACGTCATCGCCTTTTCTTTCAAATATGGGGTGAGGTCTTACTTCAACTCTGACGTGAAGGTCGCCGTAAGGGCCGTTATTGATACCGGCGTTTCCGTGACCTGAAACCTGAAGAATTTCGCCGTTTATACCAGCGGGTATAGTAACATCAACGGTACGCTTTGTACGTTTTCTGCCGCTTCCGTGACAGGTAGGGCAAGGGGTATCGACAGTTCTGCCCTTACCCTTGCAGACATCGCAGGTACGGGAAGTTCTTATGTTGCCGAAGGGGGTTCTCTGATTTACCATAACCTGACCTGTACCGTGACAGCTTGGGCATACCTTAGGAGAAGTACCTTTTGCAGCACCCGAGCCGCCGCAGTCGTTGCAGACACTTTCGTTAGTGTATGTAACGGTTTTCTTACAGCCCTTTGCGGCTTCCTCGAAAGAAATCATAATTGTAGTTTCGATATTTGAGCCTTTTCTGGGGGCATTTGGATTCTGTCGTCTGCTGCCTGTGCCGCCGAAGCCGCCGAAGAAGCTGTTGAAAATATCATCAATATCTATATTCATACCCTGACCGAAGGGGCTGCCGCCTGCTGCACCTGCACCATAGCTGGGGTCTACGCCGGCGTGACCGAACTGGTCATATCTGGCTCTTTTATCCTTATCGGAAAGAACCTCATAAGCCTCGTTGACCTCTTTGAATTTAGCCTCAGCCTCCTTGTTGCCGGGGTTGAGGTCGGGGTGATACTGTTTTGCGAGCTTTCTGAAAGCCTTTTTGATTTCGTCATCAGACGCTCCTTTGGGAACACCCATAACTTCGTAATAATCTCGTTTATTATCAGCCAAACTAATTGCCTCCTGTCAGTTGAGTTTAAGGGCTTTGCCCTTAAAAATCCCACCAAAGGCTCTGCCTTTGGAAACCGCAAGCCTTTGAAAAGGCTTGACCTAAACTTTATGATTTTATATGGTCTGATTTTAAATATCTGAACCAAACAGGGCAGAATAGAAACCTCCTGCCCTGTTTAAGTCCGAATCAGCGGATTACATTATACAACATAAAATGAATAAAATCTATAATTTTGTGAAGTACTCACCGCCTATAGAGGCGGGAGCTTCCTTTAATCCGCCCAACCTTGCAAAGGATTTCATTTTACAGGCATCAGTTTCCGAGGCTATGGGTTTTTTATGAGGCAAACCCTTCCCGTACTCCCTACGGTACTGTTGTCTTACGAACAACTTTTGGAAACCCTATATGTATATTTTAGCAACACATATTTATATTGTCAAGGAAAAAGTCAGCCTTGCGGCTGACGGGCAATTCATCCCTCCACCTAAGAGGTGGGGGACTTCTTGCCCATTTAGGTTAAATAAATTAATTGACATCGGTAAAGTCAGCGTCATAAACGTTGCCGTCGCTGCCGTTGTTATTGTCAGAGCTGTTGTCATAGCCTGTATTATAGCCTCCCATATCGGGGTTGGGATTGCTGTTGAAATCGCCCTGAGGGTTAGCCTGCTGGGGATTAGCCTGCTGATAGAGCTTAGCGGAAACGTCATAGACAGTTTTCTGCATATCTTCCTTAGCCATCTTGATAGCGTCAACATTGTTCTGGCTTATAGCTGTCTTTGTAGCACTGATTTTTGAGTTGATAGCGTTCTTGTCTTCCTCACTTATCTTGTCGCCGCTTTCCTTTATGAGTTTTTCAGCCTGATAGCAGAGATTTTCAGCTTCGTTCTTTGTATCAACTTCTTCACGGCGTTTTTTGTCCTCAGCGGCATACTGCTCAGCATCTCTTACAGCCTTGTCGATTTCTTCCTTTGACATATTTGTATTTGAAGATATTGTGATTTTCTGTTCCTTGCCTGTGCCTAAATCCTTAGCCGATACGTTTACGATACCGTTTGCGTCAATATCGAAAGTAACTTCAATCTGAGGAACACCTCTCATAGCAGGAGCTATTCCCGTAAGAGCGAACAGACCGAGCTGTTTATTGTCACGTGCGAACTCACGCTCACCCTGAAGAACGTTGATTTCAACCTGTGTCTGATTGTCGGCAGCAGTAGAGAAAATCTGGCTCTTTTTTGTAGGAATTGTGGTGTTGCGGTCGATAACCTTAGTCATAACGCCGCCCATTGTTTCAACACCGAGAGAAAGGGGAGTAACATCGAGGAGGAGAAGTCCTTCAACCTCACCGCCGAGAACACCGCCCTGAATAGCAGCACCGATAGCAACGCATTCATCAGGATTGATACCCTTAAAGGGTTCTTTTCCGATAAGGCTCTTGACAGCGTCCTGTACAGCAGGGATTCTTGAAGAACCGCCTACCATAAGAACCTTGTTGATTTCGTTTATATTAAGACCGCTGTCCTGCAAAGCACGTCTTACAGGGCCCATTGTGCTTTCAACGAGGTCAGAAGTAAGCTCATTGAACTTAGCTCTTGTAAGAGTGAGGTCAAGGTGCTTAGGGCCTGTAGCGTCAGCAGTGATGTAGGGGAGATTGATAGCGGTTGAAGTTACACCTGAAAGCTCAATTTTAGCTTTTTCAGCAGCTTCTTTAAGTCTTTGCATAGCCATCTTGTCATTAGTGAGGTCAACGCCTGTTTCTGACTTGAAGCTGTTTACCATCCAGTTGATAATTCTCTGGTCGAAGTCATCACCGCCAAGACGGTTGTTACCTGCGGTAGCGAGAACTTCCTGAACACCGTCACCCATTTCGATAATGGAAACATCGAATGTACCGCCGCCGAGGTCATAAACCATAACTTTCTGGTCAGTTTCCTTGTCTATGCCGTATGAAAGAGCTGCGGCAGTAGGCTCGTTGATAATTCTCTTTACGTCAAGACCTGCAATTCTGCCAGCGTCCTTTGTAGCCTGACGCTGAGCGTCTGTAAAGTAAGCGGGAACAGTGATAACAGCCTGAGTAACTTTTTCTCCGAGATAAGCCTCAGCGTCAGCTTTAAGCTTTGAGAGAACCATAGCTGAAATTTCCTGAGGAGAATAGCTCTTGCCGTCTATGTTTACCTTGTAGGAAGTACCCATTTCTCTTTTTATAGAAGAAACTGTTCTGTCGGGATTTGTAACAGCCTGTCTTTTAGCAACCTGACCGATAAGTCTTTCGCCTGTCTTTGAGAAAGCGACAACGGAAGGAGTAGTTCTTGCACCCTCAGCGTTAGCTATAACAACAGGCTCACCGCCCTCGATAACTGCAACACATGAATTTGTTGTACCCAAGTCAATACCAATAGTTTTTGCCATAATTAATTCCTCCGATTTAAATTAATTGAAAAATATATTTACAATGAGTTGTTTTTTTATTGTTTAAGGGCTTTGCCCTTAAAAATCCCACCAAAGGCTCTGCCTTCGGAAACCGTGAACTTTTGAAAAAGTTCAATCAAAACTTTTATGGTTTATATCAGTCGCAGTTTGCAACCTGAACCATAGCGTGTCTTATGATTTTGTCGCCTTTTTTATAGCCTTTCTGGAATACCTGTGCGACAGTGTTTTCGCCAAGACTTTCGTCCTCAACTTTCATAACAGCGTTATGAAGCTTAGGATCAAACGTGTCACCTGTTTCGCCGAATGTTTCAACACCGAGCTTTTCAAGTGAGGTCTTGAACTGACTGCACATAAGCTCAAAGCCTTTTCTGTATTCTTCTGGAGCGTTCTCTACGGACTTTGCAGCCATATCAAGACTGTCGCCTATAGGAAGTATCTCCTTTATAGCATTTGCAGTAGCATCGGCATATATGTGAGCCTTGTCTGCGGTTGAGCGTTTGCGGTAATTTTCATATTCTGCGGCAAGTCTTAAATAGGCATCGGTTTTGGATTTAAGCTCCTGCTCCAGCTTTTCGACAGCACTGTTGTCCGCTTCTTTTTCCGGATATTCTTCGCAGTTTTCCTCTTTGTTTTCGCAAGTTTCCTCTGTAAATTCTTCAGAGGTGTTCGTATCTTTTTCATTATCTTTTTCTTTTTCTTTTTTACTCAATTTTATCACCAATCCTTATTCCAAAAGCTCTGTAATAAGCCTTCCGCACGTCTGGGAAATATAGTCGGCATAAGCAACCGCAGCGGTATAATCCATTCTTACAGGGCCTATTACCGCAAATGCACCGGCTTCCACACCCAGAATAGGGTAATGTGCAACCGCTATGCCTGTTGAAGAAATATCGGGATTTTTTGATTCCGTACCAACATATGTGGCAATTCTTCCTTTTTTTGCAAACAGAAGCTTTTCCTGACTTGTCTTGTCGTGAAGAAATCTGTATATTCCCTTCAGTTGTTCTACATTGAATTCGCCTGTCTGAAGCAGATTTGAAAGACCAAAGCTTACAATATTTATAACCGAAGCTTCCCTTGCAGCCTCCATAACAGAAAGAAGGGCTTTCGGCATAAGTATCATAACATCTCCGCTTGTTACGGCAACGGTCTGCACAAAAGCAGGCGTAATCCTGTCAAGCCTTACGCCCGAGAGCATATCGTTCAGAGTAAACTCAAAAACTTTAAGTGTATCTGAATCCAGATTATAGTCACATCTGAAAAGACGGTTTTTTACCATACCTTTAGATGTTATCATAACCATCATTGAGGTGTGTCGGCTTACCTGAACAACCTTTATACGCTCTATGGTCGTATTGTCGGCAGGTGGGGTAGTGCTGAGAGCTGCATATCCTGTAAGCTGAGAAAGTATCTCCGCACCCTTGCTCAGAATATGTTCGGGGTCATCTGCACAAAGACTTATTGCATCGTCAATGGCTCTGCGTTCCCTGGGGTCTATCTGAACAGGCTCGATTGAATGGTCGAGGTAATATCTGTAGCCAAGCTGAGTGGGAATCCTTCCGGCTGAGGTATGCGGCTGAACGAGATAACCCATTTCCGACAGTGCCGCCATTTCGTTTCTGACAGTGGCTGAAGAAACAGGAAAGTCCAGCAGACCGAGCAAGGCTTTAGAGCCTACAGGTTCACCTGCGGAAATATACTGTTTAACGACAGCATTAAGAATTTTATTTTTTCTTGCGGGCAGTTCCAAAAGTTACCACCTCTTGTCAGTGTTGGTTAGCACTCTTAAGTGCTGAGTGCTAACTTGCTTATAATTTACCACTAATTGCACTGTTTGTCAAGGATAGTATTTGTAAAATAATTGTTAATGTACATCATAAAGCAAAAAATTAACGTTGAATAAAAACAGAGTTATTGTACAATGTGTTCAGTGTAAATTTTCTGTTTTAAAAAATTTTTATAAAAACAGAGGAAATTTATATTTTAATTAAAATCCTTGAATTGATATCTGATTTATGATAAAATCAATGTCGGTACTGCTGAAATCTGAGCCTGTTTTTCATATCATATATAAGTGCGTTATGATGTGATTAGCAGCAGGTTTTGTACAGAATTTAAAATAAAGGCAGTTATCGTTTTGCATATTGTCAGGGGTGAAAAGATAAATATGATACCCAAAATAATACATTACTGCTGGTTTGGCAACGGAGAGAAGCCGGAGCTTGCAAAAAAATGTATAGAAAGCTGGAAAAAGTATTGTTCGGATTATGAATTGATGGAATGGAACGAGCAGAATTTTGATATATCCTCTGCACCACTGTATGTAAGGCAGGCTTATGAAAATAAGAAATGGGCATTTATAACCGATTACGTAAGGCTTTATGCTATGGTAAACTACGGCGGAGTATATATGGATACCGATGTAGAGGTTATAAAGCCTATTGATGAATTTCTGAATAACCGTGCATTTTCGGGTTTTGAGGACGGTATTAATATTCCTACGGGAATTATGGCGTCTGAAAAAGATTTTCCTCTTTTTAAAGAATTGCTTGCTTATTATGATAACATCGAATTTATAAATCAGGATGGTACATTGAATACTGTAACAAATGTAACAATAATAACGGGAATTTGTGAAAATAAAGGTCTGCTGAAAAACAATAAATTTCAGATTATAGACGGTTTTGCAATTTATCCTGAGGAATATTTTTGTCCTATAGATTATGAGTCGGGTAAGTTAAAAAAGACACGTGACACATACACGATACATTGGTTTGCAGGCAGCTGGCGAAGCAGGGAAGAACAGGAACGAATGGAAAAATGGAGAAAGATACGAAAATTTGACGGGATTATTCATTTGCCTAACAGAGTTATTTCAGGTATTCTCGGAAAAGAGAAGTACGAAAAATTAAAAAGAAAAATTAAAAAGTAGATGATTTTTCGGTCTTTGGAGTGAAAATTTTAATGAAAAAAGTGATGGTTGTGTTTGGAACAAGACCTGAAGCAATCAAAATGTGTCCGCTTGTCAAGGAATTGGAAACCAGGGAGAAACTGAAAACGGTTGTCTGTACAACAGGTCAGCACCGACAGATGCTTGATCAGGTTCTGGAAACATTCGGAGTAGTTCCGAAGTACGATTTGTCGGTTATGAAGGAAAATCAAACGCTGTTCGATATAACCGAGAGCGTCTTGAAAGGTATGCGAACAATTTTGGAAAAGGAAAAACCTGATATAGTTCTTGTACACGGTGATACATCAACTACGTTTGTAACTGCACTTGCCTGTTTCTATATGCAGATAGATGTGGGTCATGTGGAAGCAGGACTCAGAACATACGATATTTACTCGCCTTTTCCGGAGGAGTTTAACCGCCGTGGTGTCAGTATTATCAGCCGTTTTAATTTTGCACCTACCGAGCTGTCAAGAAAAAATCTTATAAATGAGCGAAAAAATCCGGATACAATTTATGTAACAGGAAATACGGTAATAGATGCACTGAAAACTACAGTAAGAGATGACTATAAGCATCCCGAACTGGAGCGGATAGAGGGAAAAAGGATTATACTTATTACGGCACATCGTCGGGAAAATATCGGACAGCCTATGCGTAATATGTTTTGTGCGATAAAGAAAGTAATAGATGAATATGACGATGTAAGGGCAATCTATCCTATACATAAAAATCCGGTTGTAAGAAATATTGCACATGAAGTTTTTGGTGATGACGAGAGGATACGTATAATTGAGCCTCTTGATGTTATAGACTTTCATAATTTTATGAACAAAAGCTATATTATACTTACGGATTCAGGAGGTATACAGGAGGAAGCACCCAGTTTGGGAAAGCCTGTACTTGTTATGCGTGATACAACTGAAAGACCTGAAGGAATTGAAGCAGGAACGCTGAAGCTTGTGGGAACGGACGAAAAAGAAATATACAGAAATTTCAGGCTGCTGCTTGATGATGAAGAGCAGTATAAAAAAATGAGCAATGCAGTCAATCCGTATGGTGACGGATTTGCAAGCAAAAGAATAGCGGATATTATTGAATGTATAAAAAGATAAGGGAGAAATTATTTTTATGACTAACGAAAAATATCACATACATATATCCTCAAAGCATAAATGGTTTGATTTAAAGCTTAAAGAGGTATGGAGATACAAGGATCTTATATGGCTGTTTACGAAGCGTTCGTTTACGCTGTCATATAAGCAGACGGTTTTGGGACCTGCGTGGCTATTTTTACAGCCTTTTTTGAGCAGTGTCGTATATACCTTTTTGTTCGGCGGAATTATAGGTATGAGTACCGATGGAATACCTCAGATTCTTTTCTATTTGTCTACTAATTCACTTTGGGGATATTTTTCAAGCTGTTTTTCAGGAAATGCCAGCACATTTACAAGTAATGCAGGAGTTTTCGGAAAAGTTTACTTTCCAAGACTGACGACACCGATTTCAAATGTGTTGGCAGCGATAATACGCTTTTTTATACAGCTGTTAATGGTTTTTGGTTTCCTAATATATTTTGTCATAATAGGAGAGGTTTCGCCAAACTGGTATGCTCTTATTTTTATTCCGATTACGCTGATACATCTGGGAATTATGGGAATGGGATTTGGCATTATAGTATCAAGCTTTACAACAAAATACCGTGATTTGACTGTATTTGTAAGCTTTGGAATAACTTTGTGGATGTATGGAACTCCTGTTATATATCCTCTTTCTCAGTTAAGTGACGGAATTTTGAAGACAATAATAATTTATAATCCCGTAACCCCCAGTATGGAGTTTTTCAGATTTGCACTGCTTGGTAAAGGTGAGATATTACTTTTGCCTTTGTTGATTTCATGGGTTTTTACAATCATAGTTGCAATTTTCGGAATAATAGTGTTTAATCGTGTAGAAAGAACATTTATGGATACAGTGTGAGTGAGGTATATTGATATGGAAGAGAATAATAGAGAAATTGCAGTAAAAATTTCCGGTGTAAAAAAAAGATACAAGCTCGGTCAGGTAGGAGGAGGAACACTTAAAGCTGATATGGAAAGCTGGTGGGCTAAAGTAAGAGGAAAGGAAGATCCCAATTCTATAATAGGCGAAGACGAGAGAAGCAACGGTACTGTATTTATGGCACTTAATGGAGTGGATTTGACCATATATAAAGGTGAAGCTGTAGGAATTATAGGAAGCAACGGAGCTGGAAAAAGTACACTGTTAAAGCTTTTGTCAAGAGTGACGGCACCTACTGAAGGAGAAATAGATCTTTACGGAAGAATTACATCTATGCTTGAGGTTGGAACAGGCTTCAGCGGAGAGCTTACCGGAAGAGAAAACGTGTACATGAACGGTGCTATTCTCGGTATGACAAAAGCCGAAATAGATGCGAAAATGGAGCAGATTATAGAGTTTTCCGAGGTAAGGGAATTTATAGATACGCCGGTAAAGAGATATTCCAGCGGTATGTTCGTAAAGCTGGCTTTTAGTGTTGCTGCTCATCTTGATTCTGAGATAATGATAATGGATGAGGTTCTTGCGGTAGGAGATGTAAATTTTCAGACTAAATGTCTTGACAAAATGAGGGAGGCTGCAAAACAGGAAGGCAGAACAGTGCTTTATGTAAGCCATAATATGAATACTATTAGAACCCTGTGTGATCGTTGTATTGTACTTGATAAAGGTAAAATTATTTTCATAGGTGAAGTAAACGATGCGATCAATATATATTTGAAGAATACTATTGATAATATAAGTGATACCGTTGATTTGGAACGAATTTTAAGAACAGAAGAACAATTTGGAACTGTAGTTCGGTTAAAAAAACTTCAATTCAATAATTCAGATGCAATGATTGAAAATGGTCAGTGTTTGGATTTTTCTATAGATTTAAGCAGTAAAATTATTAGTTCTTCTTTGTGTTTAAGGTGTATGGTTTATTTTAATGATGGTATGCCTGTAGGAATGGCAAGTACTTTGACAAACGAACTAAAAATAAACGAAGGAGACAATCACTTTAATTTTATACTAGATACGAAATTGTTTGCTTCTGGAAAATACTGGTTAAAAATTGCTGTATATGAAACCAACAGAGTTGGAAATGAAATCCAACTGGATGTTGTTGATAATGTTGCTAATTTTGTAATAAAAGAGACTAAAGGTACAAACAATATGTCATGGAAGCATCGTTGGTGGGGACATATTATGATGAATAAATTGGAAATTACTGATAAAATATAATTGTTAACTATATAATGAGCAAATACCGACCAAATGTATAAATTTTGTCATAAAAAATTGATTTAATATAAAGTTTTTAATTTTGCTTTTGATAATTTATTTGTGCAATATAAAGAATATTTTTTTGAATTTTCTCATTTATAACTGTTAATTAAATTGATTTTTTATTAAGTAAAATTGTATTCTTAAAATTGTATTCTAATGAGGAGAATTGATGTGAAAATTATTAAACTGTATGCTTATTTGGAAAATAATTTAGGTGATGATTTAATGATTAATATATTACTTAACCGTTACAAAAATTATCGATTCTATTATTGTGATGAGTGGGAAAGATCTGATGTTTTTTTAAAATACAAAAATTTTTTTACTTTTAAAATTATAGAACAGAAATTTAAAAGTGTTAATAATTTTTTTAATTTATTTCTTCCCAAAAGTAAAAAGAATTATCTGATAAATTATATATCTAACTATATTGATAAGCATACAATTTGTAGTGTTTATATAGGTGGCTCGATATTTATGCAGCATGGAGATGTACGGTATGGATATGGAAATATATTACGTGATAAACTTAAAAGATTGAATGATGGAAAATTATTTATTATTGGAGCAAGTTTTGGTCCTTACTTTCAAGAGGAATATTTAGAAATATACAGAAAGTTTTTTTCAAAATGTCGTGGAGTTACTTTTAGAGATTATCATTCTTTTAACTTATTCAAAGATTTAAAGCAGGTAAAGTATGCTTCAGATGTTGTTTTTGCATTAAAAAATAATAATCAACAAAATGAAAATGTTGTTGACAAACAAGTAGTTATTTCTATTGTTAATTTTGAAACCAAAGATTATTATGATGACTACAAAAAATTTATAAAAAATTTTTGTATTGAAGTAGCTAATCGCAATAAGTATCCTGTTTTAGTATCGTTTTGTAAATATGAGGGAGACGAAAAAGCAGTATCTGATATTTATGATACTTTACCTGAAACAGTGAAATCGATCACTAAAAAGATTTTTTATAGTGAAGATAATATTGATGTTTTATTGAAGCTTTTTCAACGTTGTTGTTTTGTTTTAGCCACAAGATTTCATTCCATGATATTGGCATTAAAATTTAACAAACCTTTTTTCGCAATATCTTATGCACCAAAAGTATCAGATTATTTAAATGATTTAAACTTTGACTGCTATTGCAATTTATCAGAGATAAAAAAAATTAAAGCTAAAGATGTTTTTGACTATTATTTTTTGAGTGTGAAAACTGAAAATATTCAATTATATAGTGAAAAAGCTTTTTTACAACTTGATACATTTCTAACTGGTAGATTGTTGTAATTAATAAAATTATTTTTAAGGAAGATTGAATTGCCTAAAATATCTGTTATAGTACCTGTTTATAATATGGAAAAATATTTAAATCGCTGTGTGGACAGTATTCTGTTGCAGAGTTTCTCGGACTTTGAGGTTATACTTGTTGATGACGGAAGCAAAGATACAAGCGGAGATATTTGTGACAGTTATGCATTGAGTGATAGCAGAATTAGAGTGATACATAAAGAAAACGGTGGTGTATCTGCGGCAAGAAATGCAGCTCTTAATATAGCTTCAGGCGAATATATTACTTTTTGTGATTCAGATGATTATGTTGAAACTGATTGGCTGAAGCAATTATATGACAATGTTGTCAACGATAATTTTGTAGATGTGGTTTCAATGAATTTCAATGTTGTTGGAGAGGAAAACGATATATTGACTAAACCCTCCGAATATCTGCAATTTAAGAAATATTTTGATTCTGAACATGATGTAATAAAATATTTGATTTCTGATATTTTATGCGGAAGAGCCGGTTGGTCTGTTTGTATCAGAATTTTTAAAAAAAGCATATTGAATAAATATAATATACGTTTCTGTGAGTCATGTAATAATTATGCTGAAGATATGATTTTTGTATTGGAATATACGCTTAAAGCCAAAGGGGTACAGGTGTTGAATTACAGAGGTTATAACTATTTTCAAAGAAGCAATTCAATGATGCACAAGAGTGAAAATGTTATCAGGCTCAATGATTTGAATGAATGTTCAAATCATTTTGGAAATTTTGTTTTTAAGTATATCAAGAATAAAAGATATGCAAACAAGTATTTACCTGTCTTTCACTGGTTTATGATGAATATTGAGTATAAGGGAATGATTGAAAATCAGACTATACTGAATTTACCTTTGGAAATAGATAAAATTTCCAATATTTCATGGTATAAAAAGATGACCGGAAAGATATTTTTTCACTATAGATTTTTTACAAAAATATACGGCAGAAAAAAAGCTATGGAAATTTTTATGGTTTCTAGTTTTTGTATTCACAAAAATAAGAAAATTTTTGGAATTGAAAGTAAAATATATTATGATATTTTCAAGTGATTATCTTTAATAAATTAAAGCCTTTTTAGGAGAGAGTATTATATGCCAAAGGTATCAGTTGTTGTTCCTGTTTATAAAGTTGAAGATTACTTAAGTCGGTGTGTTGACAGTATTTTAGAACAAACTTTTTGTGATTTTGAACTTATATTGGTAGATGACGGAAGTCCTGACAGAAGTGGTTATATATGTGATTATTATGCTTTGAATGATAATCGTGTAAAGGTAATACACAAACAAAACGGAGGATTGTCTTCGGCAAGAAATTGTGCTATTGAATGGATATTTTCAAACAGCGACAGTGAATGGATTACATTTATAGACAGTGATGACTGGCTTCATAAAGATTATTTGAAACTATTGGTGAATTCAGCATTGAATACAGGTGCGGATATTAGTATCTGTAGGTTCGTAAGAACCGAATATTTTGATAAAAATGAAGTCAGTTCTGATATAAATGAGAAAATAATTTTTTATAATTCAGAAAAATTTTTTATGGAGCATAACGTCGAAGCAATTATTGCATGTGCGAAGTTATATAAAAGAAAGTTCTTTTCTGACATCAGGTATCCCGAAGGACGGCTTCATGAAGATGAGTTTACCACCTATAAAATATTGTTTCAGTGCAAGGATATTTGTTTTGTTGATGAAGTACTGTATTATTATTTTATTAACCCTGAGAGTATTACAAGCGGAAACAGCTCGGAAATATGGAAGCCGGGGAAAATGGCTTTTAATGACGCTGTTGAAGAAAGACTTATTTATTTTAAAGAAAAAAATATGGATAAACTGTATTTATGGCAACTTGAGCATTATATGTACTTCTTATGTGACAGTTGCAAATATATAACTGAAAGCGGAAACAGTGACTATAAAAAAAAATATTTGTCGGATACAAGAAAAAGGCTTCGTAAAATAATAAGGCTGTTTGAGAAAACAAAAGGAAAATCTTTGGATAAGGAAAAAATCTGGATTAAGCAGACGGCATATCCTGCGGAAATGGCAGTTTACTGGTTTTTCAGAGGAATTTTGGAAAGGTTCAGCAAATAAGAACGGGTGAAGGGGAATAATCAAGATATGTCAAAAATCAGCATAATTGTTCCTGTATACAATTCAGAAAAATATCTCAGACGCTGCATAGAAAGTATTCTTTCGCAGACGTTCAGGAATTTTGAAATTATTCTTATTGATGACGGCAGCAATGACGGCAGCGGCGGTATATGTGACGATTACAGCAGAAACTTTGATAATATTCACACAATACATCAGAAAAATTCGGGAGCTGCAACGGCAAGAAACACCGGAATAGACTGGGTAAAGAAAAACAGTGAAAGCAGATATATAAATTTTGTCGATGCTGATGACTGGCTTCACCCTGAAATGCTTGAAATATTAATCCGAAATTCAGATGAAAAAAAGAACCGTATGGTTGTATGCGGTTACACTATTACTGAAAAATACAGCAATAAATTTTCCGATTGTAATATAAAACCCCAAAAATATTCTCCGTCAGATTTTTTGGTTAAAAGAAGTAACGTGTGCCATATGCCAGTATGCAAGCTTTTAGATGTAAAATTATTTGAAAGCTACAGATTTCCTGATGGTAAACTGTATGAGGACGTTTTTCTTATGTACAAGCTTTTTTATGCCTGCGACGAAATTTTTTTTGTAGACTTTCCTTTATATTTTTACTTTAAAAATCCCGAAAGTTCTATGAACTCTTCCTATTCGTTAAAAAAGCTTGACGAGGTAGAGGCAGGAGAAGAACAGGTTGAGTTTTTCAAAGAAAAAAATGACGAACAAAATCTCATACAGTCATACAGAAGGCTTATGTACTATTATTCCGAGCATATTCCAAAGCTTATGCAGCTTCCCGAAGGTAAACCATATGCCGCTAAGCTGAAAAGAAAACTAGCGTGGCTTCTTATTACCAAAGCAAGACTGTGCAACGTTTCCGTAAAAAGTGATACTCAGTATTATGAAACTGCCTTTCCTGTTTTTATGTACTTTTACTGGAGAGTAAGAAAAATTTCGGAAATATTTTCAAAAAAGAAAAGCTGAGAGGTTGTGAGGTTCGGTGATACCCAAGGTTATACATTACTGCTGGTTTGGAGGAAACACCAAGCCTGCATCTGTTCTCAAGTGTATCGAGAGCTGGAAAAAATATTGTCCTGATTACGAAATCAGGGAGTGGAATGAGGAAAATTTTCCTGTAGGGGATAATCTTTACTGCAAGCAGGCATATGAGGCTAAAAAGTGGGCATTCGCTACGGACTATGCACGTCTTGTTATAGTTTACAACAACGGAGGAATATATCTTGATACCGATGTTGAGGTTATAAAGCCGTTGGACGATTTGCTTAATCACAAATTCTTCATAGGCAGACAGCAGGGATTTCAGGTCAACACAGGTTCAGGCTTCGGAGCTGAAAAGGGACACCCTGTTTTAAAAAGAATGATAGATGATTATGACGGCATACCGTTTATCAGTAAAGATGGTGAAATGGATTTGCTCACCTGTCCTAAAAGGAACAGTCAGTGGCTTTTTGAAAACGGTATGCGGAATGATGACAGCTTTCAGGAAATACACGGTGTAACTATTTATCCCACAGAATATTTCTCACCGTTTGATGTGTGGTCGGGCAGAATGAACGTAACGAATAAAACATACTCAATTCACCATTGTGACGCAACGTGGAATCCCGATGAAAACAAAAAAAGCAGAAAACTGAGATTTTTAAAATACAGACTTATGTCAGCCGCAGATTTTATAATACATATTCCAAACAGGATTCTGAGATTGATTTTAGGCGAAGATGGCTATAACAAGCTGAAAAATCGTTAAGATAGTTCTGAAAAAGAAAACATAAAATTTAGGTCAAGCCTTTTTAAAGGCTTGCGGTTTCCAAAGGCAGAGCCTTTGGTGGGATTTTCAAGGGCAAAGCCCTTGAACTCTAATACTCAATAAGGATGGTGTGTATATGCCGCCGAAAAAAAACAGCAGACAGGTAAAAAAATCATCATCTTCTGCCAAAATAAAAGGTGTTATCGAGGGAGCAGGAGAGATTGTACAGCAGAAAATTGCCGAAACTATAGAAGAAAATTATATGCCCTATGCTATGAGTGTTATCCTCAGCAGAGCCATACCCGAAATTGACGGCTTCAAGCCAAGCCACCGAAAGCTACTGTATACCATGTACAAAATGGGACTGCTTAACGGAAGCCGTACAAAATCTGCAAATATTGTAGGTCAGACTATGCGGCTTAATCCTCACGGCGACTCGGCTATTTACGATACTATGGTAAGACTTAGCAGAGGATACGAAGCCCTGCTTCACCCGTATGTTGACTCGAAAGGAAATTTCGGTAAATTTTACAGCAGAGATATGGCGTGGGCGGCTTCAAGATATACCGAAGCAAAGCTTGACCCGATATGTAACGAACTTTTTAAGGATATAGACAAGGATACCGTTGACTTTACCGATAACTATGACAACACTATGAAAGAGCCTATGCTTCTTCCTGCATCTTACCCTTCTGTACTTGTAAACGCAAATACGGGAATTGCCGTAGGTATGGCAAGTTCCATATGCTCCTTCAACCTGAAGGAAGTATGCGACACTACAGCCGCATTGATAAAAGACAGTCAGCACGATATTGCTTCAACTATGCCTGCTCCCGATTTTTCGGGGGGAGGTCAGATTATTTATGACAAAAAGGTTTTTGACGAAATATATAACACAGGCCGTGGAAGTTTCAGAATGCGTTCAAAGTATTCATACGACAAATCCGCAAACTGTATAGATATAACGGGAATACCGCAGTCGACCACAAGCGAAGCCGTTATAGAAAAAGTCATTGACCTTGTAAAACAGGGCAAAGTAAAGGAAATTTCCGATATAAGAGATGAAACAGGACTGGACGGTCTTAAAATCACAATAGACCTCAAAAGAGGTACAGACCCCGACAAGCTTATGCTTAAGCTTTATAAAATGACACCGCTGGAGGACAGCTACAGCTGCAACTTCAATGTTCTGATAGGCGGAGTTCCCAGAGTTATGGGAATAAGAGAGCTTCTTGAGGAGTGGATAGCGTTCAGAACAGAGTGCGTAAGGCGAAGAACATACTTTGACCTTTGCAGAAAAAAAGATAAGCTTCATCTTCTTAAGGGGTTGCAGGCTATACTTCTCGATATTGACAAGGCGGTAAAAATCGTCAGGGAAACCGCTGAGGAAAGCGAAGTTGTTCCAAATCTTATGATAGGGTTCGGAATAGATGAAATTCAGGCTGAATATGTAGCCGAAATAAAGCTTCGTCACCTGAACAGGGAATATATACTAAAACGTACACAGGAAACCGATGAGCTTGAAAAGGATATTTCAAGCCTTGAGGATATTCTCGGAAATAAGAACAAAATCAAAAAAATTATCATAAAAGAGCTTAATGAAGTATCAAAAAAATACGGACAGCCCCGAAAAAGCATTATAATATATGCCGATGAGATACAGTATGCCGAAGATACCGCAGAGGAAGTTCCCGATTATACTGTAAACATTTTCTTTACAAAAGAAGGCTATTTCAAAAAAATAACGCCGCAGTCGCTGAGAATGAGCAGTGAGCAGAAACTAAAGGAAGGCGACAGCATCATTTTTTCGGGAGAAGCCTCAAACAACAGAACAGAGCTTCTTTTCTTTACAGACAAGGCTCAGGTCTATAAAGCAAGGCTAAGCGATTTCAAGGAAACAAAGGCAAGTATGCTTGGCGACTATGTTCCTGCAAAGCTGGGAATGGACGAGGACGAAAAAGCATTATTTATGGTCGCAACGAATGATTACAGCGGAATAATTCTTTTTGCTTTTGAAAACGGAAAAATAGCAAAGCTGCCGCTTTCGGTATACGCAACAAAGACGAACAGAAAAAAGCTTACAGGTGCATACAGTGATAAATGCAGTCTGTGCAGTATTGTTTTTGCTGTTCAGGACTGTGAAATAATGCTGACTTCGTCAAAGGGACGTATACTTATATTCCATACGGCTTCCCTTACTGAAAAAACCTCCAGAACGACCATAGGCGTGAATGTTATGACGTTTAAAAAGGGACAGAGGCTTATGTCGGCTGAGATATATACCGAGGGAAAATTCAGTAAGCCCGACAGATACAGAACAAAAAATATTCCAGCAGCAGGCTCACTGCTTTCTCCGACTGACAAGGCAGAACAGCTTACTCTTATATAATTTTCTGTACCGAAAAAATAATCTGAATGTAATAAGGAAATAGTCTGTTATGGATATATATTATTTTTCCGCAGAAGATACTGACGCAGGGAAAAGGGCGGATAAATTTCTTTCGGATAAGCTGGAGGATATTTCACGCTCAGCTTTACAGGGATATTTTTCTGACGGAAACGTGCTTGTAAACGGAAAGCAGCAGGGCAAAAACTATAAGCTTAAACCTGATGATATGCTCGAGGTGAGAATACCTGAACCCGTTGTATATGAAGCGGCTGCCGAAAATATACCTCTGGACATAGTTTATGAGGACAGCGATGTTATAATAGTAAACAAGCCTAAGAATATGGTCGTACACCCTGCCGCCGGAAACTACAGCGGAACTCTCGTAAATGCCTTGCTGTATCATTGTAAAGACAGTCTGTCAGGGATAAACGGAGTTCTCCGTCCGGGCATAGTGCATAGAATTGATAAAAATACAAGCGGTCTGCTTATAGTTGCAAAAAACGATGCGGCTCACCGAAAAATAGCGGAGCAGATAAAGGAACACAGTTTCACAAGAGAGTATGAAGCCGTAGTATGCGGCAATATAAAGGAAAATGAAGGTACTGTAAATCAACCTATAGGAAGAAATCCTAATGACAGGAAAAAAATGGCTGTAACTGCCGTAAATTCCAAAGAGGCTGTCACTCATTTCAGAGTTCTACAGAGATTTGGTCAGTATACGCACATATCAGTTACCCTTGAAACAGGAAGAACTCACCAGATAAGGGTACATATGGCTTATATACATCACCCTGTTGCAGGAGATGATGTGTACGGTTCTGATAAGCTTACGGAAAAGCTTTGCGGTCAGTGCCTTCACGCAAGAAAAATAGGATTTGTCCACCCGTCAACGGGAGAATATATGGAATTTACCTCCGAACTTCCGAAATATTTTTCGGATTTTCTTCAGGAACTTTCAAAAAGGTATCTGTAATATGTCGGCTTGTACTTGCAAATAAACATCTGTATAGTGTATAATATAGCCGTTTGGTACTGCGGTATTATAAACTGAACAAGAGGTGCATAGAATTGAAATACGCTTTGCTGAAAATGAGTATCAGGGATATATCAGAAAGATTTGTTATACTGGACTACGATATTTATATCAAGTGCAAGGGTTCAAAGGACTATGACCGATACACACTGATAGGTGTTCTGGAAAGTGATTACCGCTCTGCGGAACTGCTTGAAATATTTTCCGACAGTGCCGAAACAAGGGTTATGTATTATAAAAACAAGCTTGACAAGATAGCAAGAATAATAAAAAGCAGTGATTACTGATTTTTAATGAAAGGCAGATTTTTTATTTATGGATAAGAGGATAGAGAGATTTTTTGAAGGAATGAAAGGCAAAAGGGTAGCCTTCTGCGGTATAGGAAGAAGCAATCTTCCTCTGATAAAGCTGTTCGGAAAGTACGGTGCAAGCGTAATCGCCTGCGACAGACGAGGCAGAGAGCAGCTTGGTGAAAATGCGGACATAGCAGAACAGTCGGGAGCAGCTCTCAGTCTGGGAGAGGACTATCTGAAAAATCTTGATGTTGACATAGTATTAAGAACACCGGGAATGCAGTATTATATGCCTGAGCTTGTTCAGATGAGAAACAGGGGAGTAGTAGTTACCTCCGAAATGGAGCTGTTTTTTGATTTATGTCCCTGCAAAATATATGCCGTTACGGGAAGCGACGGAAAAACAACCACCACGTCAATAATATGCGAAATGCTTAAAAAAAGCGGTAAAAAAGTACATCTGGGCGGAAACATAGGAACACCACTGCTTCCTCTCATAGAAACCATAGATTATGATGACGTTGCAGTTGTTGAGCTTTCCAGCTTTCAGCTTATATCAATGAGAAAATCTCCCGATGTAGCCGTAGTTACAAATATTGAACCCAATCACCTCGATATACACAAGGATATGGAAGAGTACGTTGAAGCAAAAAAGAATATCCTCCTTCATCAGGGAGCATTTTCAAAGGTTGTGCTTAACAGGGATAACAGTATTACCAACGGCTTTGAAAATCAGTGCAGAGGAAGAGTTCTCAAATTTTCGGCAAAAAACAAGGTGCTCAACGGAGTTTATCTCAGCTACAGCGGAGATATAATCTTTGCGGAAAACGGAATTGAAACAAAGGTTATGAACAAAAGCTGTATAAAAATTCCCGGTATGCACAATGTCGAAAACTATATGGCTGCCATAGCCGCTGTATGGGGTGACGCTGATATTGAGAATATCGTAAGCGTTGCCGAAAACTTTGAGGGTGTGGAACATCGTGCAGAGTTTGTGCGTGAGATAGACGGCGTTAAATATTACAATGACTCAATAGCTTCAAGCCCGACAAGAACCGCACGTGGAACGCTTTCGTTGTACGATACCAAAATTATACTCATAGCAGGCGGCTATGATAAGAAAATCCCTTACGATTCACTGGGTTCGGTAATAGCTGACAAGGTAAAATATCTTATAATTATGGGTGCTACAGCTCCCAAAATAAAGGAAGCAGTCCTCAATGCCGAAAATTACAGCGAGGGCAACCCCGTCATAATAGAAGTAAGCAATATGGAAGAGGCTGTCCGTAAGGCTAAAGAGGTTGCCGTAAGCGGAGATATTGTTTCTATGTCGCCCGCAAGTGCCAGCTTTGACCTTTATAAGAACTTTGACGAGAGAGGAAAGCATTTCAAAAGTATAGTAAATTCATTATAAAAAATCAGCAGCAGCTTGTATGCGGCGATTGCAGGTCAAAAGACATTCGTCTTTTGACTTACAAAGCACGAAGTGCTTTGTAAAAGCAGGGCAGAGAAATCTGCCCTGCTTCTGCAATCGCCGCATGAGCGAAGCCGCAGATTTTCGGATAATTCATAATAAAAAGGGGCTGATATTTTGGAAAAACTGCTTACGGAATTATGCAGCAAATATACCGTATCAGGAAGTGAGCTTGAAAATCTGGAGCTTATAAGGAGCTTCTTTGATAAAGATACGGATATAAGGACTGATGCAAACGGAAATATTATCGCAAGCATAGGCAGAACCGACAGTAAAGATGTAATAATGCTTGAAGCACATAACGATACAATAGGATTTGTGGTTACGTTTATAGACGAAAACGGCTTTTTAAAGCTTTCAAACTGCGGAGGAACAGACAGAAGAGTTCTTCCGGGAAGCAGGGTGAACGTACTTGGCAAAAAGCATATAAGAGGTATAGTATGCTGTCTGCCGCCGCATCTTTCGGACGGAGGAGAGGATAAAGCTCCCGATGCTGACGGAATATATGTTGACACGGGTCTTGCAAAATCGGAGCTTGAAAAATATGTATCCGCAGGTGACAAGGTTGCAGTGTATTCAAAGCCCGAAAAGCTTATCGGAAAAAGATTTAAAGCGGCAGGTCTTGACAATAAGGCAGGAGTTGCGGTTCTTATAAGAGCGGCACAGCTTATTAAAAAACAAAAAACAGACATCTGCATAAAGATAGTTTTAAGCAGTCAGGAAGAAACAGGACTGGTCGGAAGCAGAACGGCAGGATTTTCAGTAAAACCCGACTGTGCGTTGGTGGTAGATGTAAGCTTTGCAAAACAGGCGTGTGTATCAGAGGAAAAAAGCGGAAAGCTTTCCAAAGGAGCTATGCTGGGACTTTCACCTATACTTGACAGAGGACTTTACAGGGAGCTTGAAGAAATCTGTATAAAAAACAGCATACCTTATCAGAAAGAGGTTATGGGAGGCTCTACAGGGACAAATGCAGACGTAATAAGCACAGCAGGCGAAGGAGTAAGAACTGCACTTGTAAGTATTCCGCTGAGAAATATGCACACACAGGCTGAAACAGTTGATATTGACGATTTGGAAAATACAGCAAAACTTATTTCCTTGTTTATAGAAAGCAGAGGTGCAGATGCAAATGGATAAAAGCTTACTTGAAAAGCTGTCAGAACTGAACGGAATTTCGGGTGACGAGGGCTTGGTCAGAGATTTTATAATATCCGAAATAAAAGATACTGGTGCAGATATCTGTACAGACAATATGGGAAATCTGATTGTATTCAAAAAGGGCAGAAAAACACCCGAAAGAAAGCTTTTAATATCGGCTCATATGGACGAGGTAGGTTTTATTGTAACGTTCATAACTGAGGACGGCTTCATAAAATTTGACGAGGTCGGAGGAATAGACAGGCGTGTTATATCAGGCAAAAGCGTAAAAATAAACAATACAGTAAGCGGAGTTGTTACAGTACCCCCTATACATTTGTTATCGGGTGAACAGCGTGACAGAATACCGAAGCTTGACGAGATGTATATAGACATAGGAGCATCTGACAAGGAAGAAGCTGAAAGGTATGTCAGCTTAGGTGACAGCATAACCTTTGAAAGCGATTTTTTATGGGATAATGACATAATAACAGGAAAAGCCATAGATGACAGGGCAGGCTGTGCCATTATGATAGATATGATAAAATCGGAGCTTGAGTATGATACATACTTTTCGTTTGTTGTTCAGGAGGAAGTCGGTCTGAGAGGTGCAAAATGTGCCGCCTACAGCGTAAACCCTGATTTTTCCATAATTGTTGAGTCAACAACCGCAGCGGATATTCCGAACATTCCGAATGACAAAAAAGTATGTCTTGTAGGAGAGGGTGCAGTCATATCCTTTATGGACAGAAGAACGATATACGACAGGCAGCTTTTTGAGGAAGCTCTGAAATGCGGCGGTGATGAAATAAAGGTACAGGTAAAAAAAGCCGTTGCAGGCGGTAACGATGCAGGTTCGATACAGACAGCAGGAAACGGAGTGAGAGTTCTTGCGGTTTCGCTGCCGTGCAGATACCTTCATTCCTCATACAGTCTTATATCAGCCAAAGATTTAATATCAGCGGAAGAAATCGTAAAGCGAATGTCCGTAAAAATACTTGGAAATATGATATGATATACCTCAGCAATACAGATGACCCTGTAATCAGAAAATATATGTCCGAGGAGTGCAGCAACGTATTTGCCGTGAGAGTAAAATCGCTTATAAAGGCTTACGGCAGATATGACGGCATTATTGACATATGGTATCAGAAAAACGAAGCTGACAGTGTAAGTGCGTATATTGTAAAGTACTCAGGAGAGTTTATTGCGGATATTTCGGATTTTGCCGATAAAGATGAAATAACCGATATGTGTTGTATGGCAGGCGGAGCAGTTCTGATGTGCAGAGCTGAAAATGAAAATCAGTGCAGCGGAGTTGTGATGAAGCTTGAAAAAAATACGGAATTTTCCTGTTTATGTAATGCTGTTGACAATGTGAGCCTGAGAGATTACTACAGTCTTATAGAAAGCAGAAACAGCGACGGATTCTCCGTACAGGATTTTGAAAGCTTTTACGTTGACCTCAATCACAGAATAAGGAAGGATTGTGCAAAAGTAAAAGGTATTTACAAAGACGGAACTCTTATAAGCTGCTGTGCCGCCGTTGCGATATACGGAAATTCCGCAGTAATTGCAGGAGTAGCAACAAGACGTGAATATGAAAAAAGAGGGTTTGCGTCATATGCAGTATCAGAACTGTGCAAAACTCTTGCAGAGAGCAGCATATTTAATATATACCTTCAAAGGCACAAAGACAGAAACTATAATTTTTACAATAAAATCGGTTTTGAAGATACGGACTTTTTCAGACAGATTTTATTGATAAGAAACTAAAAATTAACTGGCAGACTTTCATTAGTCTGCCAGTTAATCTGAAATATGAAAACGATAAAAACAAAAAGTCTGAAAACCACTATTCAAGCAGCTTTCAGACTTTGAAGTCTGGTGCGAGTAATGGGACTTGAACCCATACGTCAAAGACACACGCCCCTCAAACGTGCCTGTCTGCCTATTCCAGCACACTCGCTCAACCGACGATAGTTATTATATCACTATAGGTTATTGTTGTCAACACTTTTTTGAAATTTTTTCATTTTTTTATTTTGGGTAAATGCAGCGTAAGCACTTCTGTATCTGTAATTATATGGGAGTGCTTACGAAATATATATAACCATCTGAAAGCCGTTATATAACTATGCTCTTGCCCGTTGATATGTAGGAGAGTTTTTTTACATATTTTTTCATAAACTCGTACTGTTCAACACCTGTACAGTGACAGGTATAATACTCCGTATTGAAGGAATTAAGCTTAATTGCAAACTCTCTGAGCGTATCGTCAATATCAAGCTTGAAAAAGTGAAAGCCACCGATAAGCACATCGGGTTTGAACCACTCAACTATATTTATTATCCCCTTGTGAGAACAGCCGCTTATAAGTACTTTTTTACCCTCTTTCTCTATGAGAAGATACTGCTCGTGTCTGAAATCGTCATCAATCATTTTTCCGTTTCTGAATGTTTTAAGTCCGAACGGATTTGTTTCGCATACTTTTTTCATACCGTTGCAGTCAAAGAGTGTCAGCCCCTTATCAATATCCGTTACACCATTGGTAAAAATAAAGCGGCTGTTATTTTCAAGTCTGCTGTCAAGTCCTATATATTTTTCCGAAGCGTTATAATACGGTTCAAAAGCATATCTGCTTATGTATACATCTGCCTTGCTGTTAAGCTGCAAAAATTTTTCAAGACCTCCGCCGTGGTCATAATGTCCGTGTGAAATTATTGCTGTATCGACCGCACTTATATCTTTTCCGAGTTTTTCGGCATTTTTGGAAAAAATATCAGTTTTGCCCGTATCGAAAAGAATTTTTCTGTTACCTGCTTCTATATAAAGACTTAATCCATGCTCAACAGGCATATCACATTCCGTTGTATTTTCTGTGAGAGCTGTTATTTTCATTTTACACTTTCCTTTCATTTTATTCTTATTTTCATTGACATAAGCGATATTTCAAATATAATTAAATCTATTAAAAAAACTCATTCATTCTGACATAAAGTTTAGGTCAAGCCTTTTCAAAGGCTTGCGGTTTCCAAAGGCGGAGCCTTTGGTCAGGATTTTTAAGGGTGAAACCCTTAAACACTACACTACAAAAGGGAGAAATACATATGCGTCTTGTAAAGAAAAATTTCAGTCAGCTTTCGCCGACACAGGTATATAACATATTACAGGCACGTTCGGATATATTCGTTATGGAGCAGAACTGCGTATACAGGGATATTGACGGGCTTGATTTTGAATGTATGCACGTATTTTTTGAGGACGAGAGTAACGGCAGAGTACTGGCATATCTCCGCATTTTTCAAAAAGACAGCGACACCGCTCAGATAGGACGTGTACTTTCAATTGAACACGGAAAGGGGCTGGGTGGAAAAATTCTCAGCATAGGGGTAGAAACTGCAAAAGAAATTTTCTCCCCGAAATCCATTATAGTAGAGGCTCAGTGCTATGCAAAAGGCTACTACGCACGTGAAGGCTTTAAAGTATGCTCGGAAGAATTTCTTGAGGACGATATTCCGCACGTATATATGAGGCTTGATATATGAATATAAAAGCAAGGACGGAAACCTTTTTATACGGCTTCCGTCTTTTAATTATGAGTAAAGATTGTCACTGTAAAGGAGTTCTTTTATATCGGCATCTAAAATTTCAGCAAGTGCTATAAGCTCAATATCCGTTACTTTTCTTGTCTGATTTTCCAGCTTTGATATTGCCGAAGTAGAAATAATTATCCCTTTTTCTGCCAGTTCTTCCGCAAGCTCATGCTGGTTCATTCCCTTTTTTTTCCTCAACATACTCACACGTCTGCCAACAACGTTGCTTTTTCCGTAAATACTTTCAACGTCATTCATTGTTATCACCCCAATAACGTTATTAAAATCAAATTTACATCATAGGAAATTACAATGTAAATTTATCCAACAATTACATACATATTTTACAATAAATTTTTCAAATATTCAATAGATATTTGAAAAATAATTGAAACATTATGGCATTTTTTATAATATAACTATGTAAAAACACGCTTTGTGTGATGTATTTTGCTTGAAAAGTGTATGGATAACCATTTGAAATTTCAGTACAATAATTTTCAGATTTAGAAAAAATAATACTTTTATGCTATAACAGGGCTGCGGCGGCAGACTTCGGCAGACAAAGTCTGCCGATAAATTTCAAGCATAAATGCTTGAAATTCGTCAAAAGCTAAGGCTTTTGACGGTCTGCCGCCGCAGCTGCAAACTTACAGCAAGAGAATAAAAAAATATAATAATTTATGTGAAAAATTATTGCGGAATATTTTAGCTTTCCAAAGAACCGAGGACATAGTTTATATACTGCTGAGCGGTTCTTCCGGATATGCCGCCGTGTTTCATTTCCCACTGCTTCGCACCTGCAATAAGTTTATCGTGAGGCATAGTAATGCCAGCCTTCGCAGCAAGCCCCGAAACTATTTCGAGATATTCCTTGTAGCTTGGCTTAGAATAGTTTATCATACAGCCGAACCTGTTCACAAGCGAAAGCTTTTCCTCTATTGTATCGGAGCGGTGCAGACCCTCACTGAATTCCATATCGTTCTTATCATTCCAGCTTTCCTTTATGATATGTCGTCTGTTTGAAGTAGCATATATAAGTATATTGTCGGGTCTTGTTTCCACGCCGCCCTCTATCACAGCCTTGAGGAATTTGTACTCGACTTCAAAATCTTCAAAAGAGAGGTCGTCCATATAGATTATAAACTTATAATTTCTGTTTTTTACCTGAGCGATAACGTTTGACAAATCCTTGAACTGATGCTTATAAATTTCAATCATTCTGAGTCCCATAGGATAGAACTCGTTTACAACAGCCTTTATGCTTGTAGACTTTCCCGTTCCGCTGTCGCCGAAAAGGAGAGCGTTATTGGCTTTTCTGCCCTCGACAAACGCTCTGGTATTTTCCACAAGCTGCTGCTTCTGTCTTTCGTATCCGATAAGGTCGCAGAGCATAACCCTGTCCATATTGTTTATTGCCTTGAACTGTATATCATCTATACCCTTGTTTACTATTCTGAAAGCCTTGTTAAGTCCGAACATTCCCACTCCGAAATCCTTGTAAAAGCCTGTTACCGCATCAAAAAATTCCTGAACATTCTTTGTGTTTTCCAGCTTTTCGCTGAGTGTGCGTACCTTTTCGCTTACATTTCTGTTATACATAAGTTCTTTTTTTACGATTGCCTTATAGTCTGATATTCTTGAAAAACAGTCTATGCCAAGATAATTTTCTATTTCGGAAAAATCATACTCAAAAAGTTCTCTGAATGCGGCAAAGTCATTCATAGCAAAATAATTCACGCTTCCGTTATTTGCTCCGACCTTTTCGCAGGTAAGGCTGAAAGGATTTTCGTTTGTTATAAGTATGAATGAGAGGTAATTATGCCATAAATTCTTGTCAAAGCCGTATTTTGTTGCCAGAACAAGAAGCCGTCTTATTTCGGTATATATTTTTGATGTGAGCTGTGCAGGGGTATATATACCCTCCCTGAAGCCGCAGAATATGTCAGAAAGCTGAGATAATATAGAATTTTCGGGCAATTCTCCGTAAATTAACAATTTGGAAACAATTTTGTTCATTATTTATAACACTCCTGTATTAATATATAATATAAATATATTTGAATTTTATCATTTAAAGACATCAGTGTCAACTTATACTAAATAGCTGTTATTAAATTTTGCGAAAATTATATGACAAGAATAAAAATGGTAATTTTTTATGATTGTAATTCCTTTTCATAAAATTTAATTAAACTGAATACATCAGAGGAAGGTTGTAATATAATCTTTTCAGTATCGAAACACTGCCTTGTTATCGGCTGAAATAAAAAAGCATTTGCGAAATTAGAACTTTTTTCGCTGTGAATATTGATTATTGAAATATTATGTGGTATAATATTTTAGCTTATAAAATATGTTTTTGTACAAAATAATGTAATTAGACAAAAGGAGAATGTTTTTATTATGAGCAGCAGAAATTATAACGGTACATTAAGAAGAGATTACAACGGAAAATTCCTTCCCATAGAGGTAAATGACTATGAACTGGTTGAGAATGACTTTATAATGCCTCACCACAGAAACGAGATAGAAATACACTATATTATAGACGGTACGTGCGATTACTATATAGACGGAAAAAAGCAGAGTGCAGAAACAGGGGATATAGTATACCTCAAATCCGATACCGTAAACTCTATGTACAAATCCTGTGAAAAGCTGAAATACCGTGCATTTGTTTTTCTGCCCGGTTTTCTCTACACCGAGAACGTAGGCTGTACGACCGAAAAATATTTCAGACCGCTTAAGCAGGGCGATTCCGAAGTTACTTGCGTAATAACATCTGAGGACGCTGCATATCCTGAGCTTATAGCACAGCTTAACAGAGTAAAGGAATTTATGGATAAGCAGGAGGAGCTTTACGAGCTTGAAGTAAAAATAGCTATGCTCAGTTATTTTCTTACACTTTTCAAGACGGGACACGTTACAAAAAGAAACAACAGGGAAAAATCAAAGTATAAGAGCGAAAACGCTATATGCAACGCAATAGACTATATAAACCAGAATTATAACCGTTCGCTTACGGTAGATGAAATTGCCGAAAATGTAGGTATAAGCAGCAGTCATTTTATGAAGCTGTTCAGAGAGTATACCCATACAACCTGCATAAGCTATATCAACAAATGCAGACTTACAAAGGCAGTTGAGCTTCTTGAAACAACACGCTTCAATATACTTGATGTTGCTACAGCGGTAGGATATAACAACATATCTCTGTTCAACAGGGACTTCAAGAAAATTTACGGCACTACACCGAAGGAAGTAAGAAAAAATGCAAGAATAGAGGAAAAGCTTAACCGCAGCCGTAAGCTTACCCTTTGATTGGTAAATAAAATTCAGAAAGATACAGGTTATGTGCATATTTTTGCAAAACCTGTATCTTTTTTATAAAACAATGATAAAGGAGTTTTAATATGATTTATTCCCAAAAAGCGTTATCGCTGCTTCTTGCGGCAATAACATTACAGAGTGCGTGTGCGGCAGGTACGGTCAGTACTTTTGCTTACGAAAATGACAAGAACCCGTCGGAAGCAGTATGCGGACAGCTTTGGTCGGAGGAAGGAATTTCGGGGGACTATATGTACCGTATAGAAAACGGAAATATAGTGCTTGTGAAATATCTTGGAGATGATACGGAAGTAAACATTCCGTCCGAATTTCTGGGAAGAACGGTAACCGCTATAGATGCAGAAGCTTTCAAGGAATGCAGCTTTATCGAAACAGTAACGATACCGTACACCGTAACTCAGATAGGAGGATATTCTTTTGAGGGCTGTACAAATATGAAAAACATATACATTCCCTACGGTGTGACCGTGATAGAGGCAGGAGCTTTTCAGGACTGCTCAAATCTGGAAAATATCCGCATTCCCGAAAGCGTAACGACTATATGTTCAGGTGTATTCTGGGGCTGCAATAAAATTACGGAAATAAATATTCCGTCAGGCGTAACAACAATTATTCCTAGTGTGATAGGTAAAAATGAAAGTATTGTCAATATAAATGTTGATGAAAACAACCCGAAATTTTCATCTCAGGACGGAATACTTTTCAGCAAGGATAAAAAAAGAATAGTTGCATTTCCCCCTGGCAGAAAGGGAACATACGCAATTCCCGAAAACGTGGAGATTATAGGAAGCGATGCGTTTTTCGGCTGTGCATATCTTACGCAGATAACCGTACCTGACAGCGTTCAGAAGGTTTTAACCAATGCTTTCGAGTATTGCAGCAGTCTTACATCAATCAGCCTTCCCGAACATATTACAGAAATACAGTCATCAGCTTTTTGCGAATGCAGAAGTCTTGCAGAATTTAAAATTCCGTCAGGAGTAACCCAAATAGGAAATTCAGCTTTTTCAAACTGCAAGGCTCTTGCAAAAATAGAAATTCCGCAGAATGTAAGTAAAATTGAGTTTTCAGCATTTTCGGGCTGTTCAAAGCTGACGGAGATAAAATTGCCTGTGGGAATAGCGTCAATTGACAGATGGACGTTCAGCAACTGTCATTCAATGCAGAAGATAGAAATTCCTGCAAGCGTTCAGAAAATAGAACAAAGTGCATTTTATAACTGCCGCAGTCTTACAGAAGTTTTTTATGAAGGCAGTGAGGACGACTGGCAGAATATAACGGTCGGAAGCAGTAACGAAAGTCTGACAAATGCCGAAATTCATTACAATTATGCCGAAACAAGCGTAAATCTGAATAAATCTGAAATGACTTTGGGAATAGGGCAGACATATACGCTTAAAGCAGAGGTAATTCCACAGGGTTCAGATGTAACGCTCACGTGGAAAAGCAGCAATAAAAACGTTGCGACAGTAAATTCAAAGGGAAAAATTTCAGCAAAAGGCGAGGGACGTGCGACAATTACGGTAAAAACTTCTGACGGAAAAACGGCTTCCTGTAAAATAACCGTAAAAAAAGCACCTGAATCCGTAAGTCTGAACAAAACATCTGCGGTTATGGGAGTAAAGCAGACCTGTACGCTTCAGGCTACGCTTTCGCCCTCAGACAGCTATACTTATCTTAACTGGAGCAGCAGTAATTCAACGGTGGCTTCGGTAGACAAAAACGGAAAGGTAACGGCAAGGAAAACAGGAACGGCGGTAATAACTGTAAGAACATCAAACGGCAAGTATGCACAGTGTACGTTTACGGTAAAAAAAGCTCCCGAAAGTGTAGTTTTGAGTAAGAGTACGCTTACGCTTTCAAAAGGGCAGACAGTAACACTGACAGCCGCATTATCGCCCTCAGATTCCGCTACATACTGTAGCTGGAGCAGCAGCGATAAATCTGTTGCTGCGGTAAGCTCAGGCGGAAAAATTACCGCCAAGGCGAAAGGAAATGCTGTAATAACGGTAAAGACATCAAACGGAAAAACAGCCTCGTGTAATGTGACGGTTAAATAAAAATGAAATTAAAAGCCCGAAATTCGGTTCATCTGAATTTCGGGCTGTCGTTTTTTTGCAAAAACGCCGTTTCACGGCATTTTTGATTTTTTATTATTTGTTAAAGGGTTTCACCCTTTAAAATCCTGACCAAAGGCTCCGCCTTTGGAAACCGCAAGGGCTCTGCCCTTGACCCGCAAGCCTTTAAAAAGGCTTGACCTAAACTTTATGGTTGCTCTGTCTGAATTTGCGATTGTAAAGTTTTTTGTTGTTCTTTCAGTAATTTTCGTTCTGTTCTGACGTTTTCAAAAAATCTTGTCATAAGCTCAGCACACTGTTCTTCAAGAATACCGCCGAATATACCTGCTTTATGGTTGAAAGGGTAATCGAACAGATTTATAACGCTTCCGCAAGCACCTGCACGTATATTTTTAGCACCGTAATAGACATTACAAATTCTTGAATTTATTATTGCCCCCGTACACATCGGGCAGGGTTCGAGCGTAACGTACATATCGCAGTTCCAGAGCCGCCAGCTTCCGAGATTTTTACAGGCATTGTATATAGCCACAGTTTCGGCGTGAAGAACGGCATTCTGATTTTGTTTTCTTGTATTGTAGCCGCAGCCGACTATTTCGCCGTCACGGACTATAACCGCTCCTACAGGGACTTCTTTCTGATTATAGGCGAGTTCCGCAAGTCTGAGAGCCTCCAGCATAAAATATTCGTGGTTAAATTCCATATCAAAAAATCATCTCAAACTAAAAATATTATTTTAAAGAAAAAGCTGTGGTAAAGCACATAGTAATGCTGTAAATTGTGAAGATAATAAGCCATGGTGCGGTAAAGAGGGCGATAAGTCTTTGCTTCATATTTATATCCATAGGAGGATTTTCCATAACGAAAAGACTGTTTTTATATTTTTTTATGAGAGATTTTGCGGAAATCAGTCCGAAAACAATAAAGACGAAGGTAATGCCGACATCAATAAAGAGGAAAGCCTGCTGATTATTTGTCTGAAAGAACATACCCACAACTGCAATCGAGTTATTGAGGAAATGCAGTATCATAGAGGGAACTATAGAGCCTGTTTTCACGGTAAGGTATCCAAGCACAAGACCTGTGAGGAAGGTTACGGGTGTCTGAACGAAGTTTGCGTGAGCAAGACCGAAAAGAGCAGCCGAAACTATAATGGCAGGTGTATCGCCGTGAAGCTTTCGTATAGAGCCGAGTATAGCACCTCTGAAAATAAACTCCTCTATTATGGGAGGGACAAGAGCTATTGAAATAAAGTACAGAATGTAGCCAAGTACATTATCGGGTGTTCCGTAATCGGGCATAGTATTTTTGTAACCAAAGAGAGAAAGGTTTGTGTTCATAATGGTAAGAAGGAGATTGAACACGAATACAAAGCCCATACCTGCGGTTAAGAACTTTACGGTATCGACAAAGGGAGTACGTTTTATAATGAGAACGTCATCAAGACGCAGACGGTTAAGCTTTGTTATGACAATTCCTGCTATGCCGAAGCCGAGCAGACACATTATCGCATTCAGAAGATACAGCGAAACAACATCGAACGAAACAGAACCCAGAATATCGGAAAGGTCAAGGGAGTTGTAGTCAACCTTGACAGTAAAGGGTGAAACTATAAATGTTCCCACAATAACTATAAGCTGAGAGAGGAGAAGTCCCAGACCAATTCTGTTAGCAGTTTTAGCAAGATTTTCTTTTTGCTGGTTAAGCTTCTGACGTTCCCTGAATTTTTCCAAATCCTGAGGACTTATGCTGAATTTTGGTTTCTGATAATTTCCATAGCCCTGATTGGGTGAAAAATTCGGATTATAATTATAATCGTAAGCAGGGGCAGGATTTTGATTATACTGCATATATTCCTGATTATTGATTTGATTATTGTTTTGAATATCGTTTATGTTTTCGGGGTTATTGAAATTATTATCTGTCGGTGCATTATGACCGTAGAAATTGGGATTGAAATTATTATTATCCATATAAACACCTCACAAAGATATTATAGCATTAAGAGAGAGTAAAAAGCAACATATTTACTTTTATTTACATATACTTAATATTTGAGTATAAAAATCAGGAAAAAAATATTTGAAAAAGCTATTGACAAAACTGTATCAACTGTATATACTGTTAATGTACAGCTGATATACAGATACACAGTAAAAAATGTACAGGAGGTGTCCGTAATATTTATATTTATAGACAATAAGAACGGAGAAGCGATATATTCTCAGATTTACAGTCAGATAAAGGAGAATATAATAAGCGGAAAGCTTAAAGAAAATGAGCCTTTGCCGTCAATACGAAGTCTTGCCAAGGATTTGCAGATAAGCGTGATAACCACCAAGAGGGCATATGATGAGCTTGAAAAAAACGGCTTCATATATACCAGAGCAGGAAAGGGCTGTTTTGTGGCAAGGCAGAATACCGACAGGCTGAGAGAGGAAAATTTAAAGAAAATAGAAAATCATATTCTTGAAATAATAAAGCTGAAAAGAAGCACCTCTCTTACAACAAAAGATATAGTTGAAATGTTCAGAATTATGGAGGAGGAAATATAGTATGGACAACGCACTGGAGATAAAAGGATTATCCAAGGAATACAAGGATTTCAGACTTGATAATGTAAGCTTTGAAGTACCGTCAGGCAGTATCGTGGGACTTATAGGCGAGAACGGCTCAGGAAAAACAACAATCATAAAGCTTATTCTTAATATGATAAAAAAGAACGGCGGAGAAGTCACCGTACTGGGAAAAAACAAGGGTATAAGCGATATAAAGAATGAAATAGGCGTGGTTATGGACGAACCGGGTTTCCCCGGATTTCTGAATGCCAAGGAAATAAACAGGATTATGAAGAACATATTTTCAAACTGGAGCGATGATACGTTTTTCGGTTATCTGAAAAAGCTGAAAGTACCCGATAACAAGGAATACAAGGATATGTCAAAGGGTACAAAGATGAAAACAGGAATAGCGGTTGCATTGTCGCACAACCCGAGGCTTCTCATACTTGACGAGGCAACAAACGGACTTGACCCTGTTGTAAGAAGTGAGGTAAACGAAATATTTACCGAGTTTACCCGTGACGAAAACCATTCAATACTTATTTCATCGCACATAGTAAGCGACCTTGACAGGATATGCGACTACATAGTATTCATACACAACGGAAAGCTTATGCTTTTTGAGGAAAAGGACAGGCTTCTTGAAAAATATTGTATAGTTCACTGTACGAGGGAGCAGTTAAGCTCAATCGAAAGAAGTAAAATCATCGGCAGAAAAGAAAACAAGTACGATATAAGCGTACTTATGGAGAAAAGTCAGGTAAAAAGCGGATTCAGCACATCACCTGTAGATATTGAGGAATTGTTCGTTTTTATGGCAAAGGAGGACAACTGATTATGAAAGGACTTTTGATAAAGGACAGCTATCTTGTGTTCAAGCAGTCAAAGCTGCTTGTTATTATAGCATTTGTACTTATGATAATAAATGCAGTTGCCGTATTTCATGGTGAAGAAAATATGGTAAGTATATTTATTATTATGAATTTTGCGGCATCACTGGGACTTGCGTCCATTACAAATGACGAAACTTACAAATGGAACATATATTGTGATACTCTGCCTGTTTCGAGAAAGAAGGTTGTTGTGGAAAAATATCTGTTTGGTTTTCTGTGTATATTTTCCGTGTGGTTTCTGTCAACGTTATTAACAGAAATTTCAAGGCTTTTAATTGGTTTATATATTAATTCTGAAATTTCTTTGATTGACAATGTAAGTTATAATATAGCCATACTTGCTTTTACGATTTTAATGCCGACTATAATATTTCCGTTTATTTTTAAATTCGGAATTGTCAAGGCAAGACTACTGATGTTTTTCGTTTTAATAGGCTGTTACGGAGCATTTATAGGTATCGGAACGGCAATGCTTGATGGATTTGGAGAAGGCTCAAACGCTTTTGTGTCTGAAAACTTTACTTTTATAGCAATAGCGGTACTGGCAGCAGCGGCTTTGATGTACACTGTTTCAATGCTTATATCCGTAAAGATATACGAGAACAAAGAGATTTAATTAAATACGTTTAAATAAATTCAAAAAAACACTGCGGCTTGTTTATACCGCAGTGTTTTTGTTTAAACAGTTGCCTGAAAATCAATTAACCGTAAAGTTTAGGTCAAGCCTTTTCAAAGGCTTGCGGGTCAAGGGCAGAGCCCTTGCGGTTTCCAAAGGCGGAGCCTTTGGTGGGATTTTTAAGGGTGAAACCCTTAAACTTAAAGAGTGAGGAGCTTTCGCTGTACGGAAACTGCGTCGCCGAGAGTTACCGTACCGTTTTTGTCAATGTCGGCACAGAACAACTGGTTTCTTGAGAAAGACAGGCTCTTTATAATATATCTCTGAATCAGAACAGCGTCGGCTACAGAAATTTTTCCGTCATTGTTGACATCATATTTTTTTATGCCTTTGTCGGAGGTGGTAACGGCTTTTATAACAAAATTCGAGCCTGTTTCATCACCGAGATACTGGCTGTAGAAATTTGAAAGCTCATAAATCGTACTGCCGTATTTCATATAGCTTGTGTTCTTCTTTACGGGAGGATTGAACAGAAGCTGACCGTAAGAATTTGTAAGCCATTCGTCACAGCCGAGCCTGCTTCCGATATTGTTCTGAGTACCGTCTATCCTTACGCCTATAGCACCCGAACCGTAGGGAAGTACATAATTATTTGTGCTGACACTCATATAACCGCTGTATTCAACAGTACCCGAAGCGAGCTGCGTCCACTTGCTTTCGTTTGATGACGGAGCTCCGCTGCTTTCCAGAGGAATGAAAAATACCTTGTAATCTGCTCCTGCGGAGGTCGTTTCAAATACAACACTGTCAAGCTTGCCGTACTTTTCGTTGAAATTGAATTTGTTTATAAAAGTAAGATTTGTTACGTCCTGAGTGTTGTTGTTCTGGTCTATTTCGTATATATTGAAATCGTAAGTAGAGCCGTATTCCTCAACCTGATAAAGCTTTGTGCTGCTGTTTATCTTGCGAACCGTTTTTACAGCAAACGGAGCACTCAGAACATCACCGAAAAGATAAGGGTCATCATACGAAACCCATATATATCCGTTAAGACTGTTGCTTGATGTACCCCAACTGTTCTTGCAGAGCCACGCTCCGTTGTGAGGAGGATTATAACCTGATTTGAAATTCAGCCTTGAATAATTATCGTCCCAGCCGACAACGCATATTGCGTGACCCTCAACCTGAGATTTGTTGCTGAACGTCTGATAAGCATAGAGAGCCGTCTTGTCCGCATTGAAAAACATATTGTTTGCCGCAAGATTTGCGGATACCGAGCCGTAGTTCATAACTGCGGTCTTTATCGTATCGGCATCATTCGGAAGTACGATAATATCAGTTGCACCGTAAAGATTTTGTCCTACGCTGTCTACTTCTTCAAAAGTCTTGCCCTTTGCATAGTCAAACGGAATATCGCCGTCAAGACGGATACCCTGCCACGAAGCGAAATAACCCATCGAAGCTTCAAATACCGAGCCTGTATTCAGACTTCTTGTCCAGCCAGTGCCGTCACTTCTTTGTGTCGCCCATATGTCGAGATGTTCCTCAGAAATATCATATTCACCGAAGCCGCTTTTGAGCAACGCACTTTCAAATGTGGAAATTGAGGAGAAAGCCCAGCACGTGCCGTGTGTTTTCTGATTTTTAACAGGTGTGACATATCCCTTTTCAACGCTGCTGTATGATGACGGTATGTAGTCATTTATCGGTATGGACTGCGAAGGAATATCGGTATTTCTGACGAGTGAGCCTGTTTTAAGCGATGTCGCCTGAGATGTGATGATACTGCTTTTTTCAGCTCTTGATATTCTGACGGTATAACCCTCTGCAAAGACAGAGGACGAGCTGACGGTTACAATAACAGCCGAAAGTATAAGAGAAGCTGTAATTCTTGATAATTTCATAAAATATGCCGCCTTTCAGATTTTTTAATATAAGTATAACAAAAAATTATTTTTTTGTAAATCGCTTTTGTAAAATATAAAAAAGAAGATTGAGGAAAATTTTTTGTTTTTTATCTTTAATTATAAATTGAAAATGAAAAAAATGTCTATTGAAAAAAGCCTGTATTGTGATATACTATTAAACAGCGGCTGTAAAAAATGAGTTCGGAGAAAGAAATTTTTTAAGAAAAAAGGAGCAGTTATGGGAGAAAAGAAAATAGTTATAAAAGGAGCAAAGGAACATAATTTAAAAAACGTGGATTTGGAAATTCCGAGAGATAAGCTTGTAGTCATAACAGGACTTTCGGGTTCGGGAAAATCATCGCTGGCATTCGATACAATATACGCTGAGGGACAAAGAAGATATGTGGAGTCCCTGTCATCATATGCAAGAATGTTTCTGGGTCAGATGGAAAAGCCCGATGTAGAGAGCATAGAGGGATTATCGCCTGCAATATCAATCGACCAGAAAACAACGTCAAAAAATCCACGTTCCACAGTGGGAACAGTAACCGAAATATACGATTATCTCAGGCTTTTGTACGCAAGAACAGGAATACCGCACTGTCCTATATGCGGCAGAGAGATAGAGCAGCAGAGCATAGACCAGATTGTGGACAGCGTAATGCAGATTGAGGAAGGAAGCAGGATACAGATACTTGCCCCGATAGTCAGAGGAAAGAAAGGCGAGCATACAAAGGAGCTTGAAAAGGCAAGTAAAAGCGGATATGTAAGAGTACGTGCAGACGGAATAATATACGATTTGTCGGAAGAAATAAAGCTTGAAAAAAACAGGAAGCATACCGTTGAGGTGGTTATAGACAGGCTTGTGGTATCGGAAAAGATACGTTCAAGACTGGCGGATTCGCTTGAAGCGGCATCTAAGCTTGCGGGCGGACTTGTGATAGTGAGCATAGTCGGGGGAGAGGATATGCTTTTTTCGCAGAACTATGCCTGTCCCGAACACGGCGTAAGCATAGAGGAGCTATCTCCGAGAATGTTTTCTTTCAACAATCCTATGGGAGCGTGTCCTCACTGTACGGGACTTGGAGTGTTTATGAAAATAGACCCCGATTTAATAATACCCGATGACGAAAAAAGCGTGAGGGAAGGCGGAATAAAAGGAAGCGGCTGGGCTATGGAAGGAAATTCCATTGCAGCTATGTACTTTGAAGCACTGGCGGAGCATTATAAATTCAGTCTTGACGCACCGATCAAGGAACTTCCCGATGAAATAAAGGATATACTGCTTTACGGAACAAAGGGAGAAAAAATACTCGTTCAGAGAAAAACGGAATATATGAGCGGTTCATACTATACCGAATTTGAGGGAGTTATAAACAATCTTGAAAGACGCTTTCAGAATACGCAGAGCAAGTGGATAAAGGAAGAAATACAGAATTATATGAGTGAAGTTCCGTGCAGTCACTGCAAGGGAAAAAGACTTTCAGACGTAAGTCTTGCGGTTACGGTAGGCGGAATAAACATATCGGATTTATGTGACAAGTCTGTTGTGCAGATAACGGAGTTTCTTTCTCAGCTTGAACTGAGCGAGCGTGACAGAATGATAGCAGAGCCTGTTCTGAAAGAGATAAACAGCAGGCTGGGATTTCTGGAAAGCGTAGGACTTGACTATCTGACACTTTCGAGGTCATCGGGAACGCTCAGCGGAGGAGAAAGTCAGAGAATAAGGCTTGCAACGCAGATAGGCTCATTTCTTATGGGAGTGCTTTATATACTTGACGAACCGAGCATAGGACTTCATCAGCGTGACAACGGAAGGCTGATAGCCACACTGGAAAAGCTCAGGGATTTGGGAAATACCGTAATAGTGGTAGAGCATGACGAGGAAACAATGAGGGCAGCGGATTATATAGTAGATGTAGGGCCGGGAGCAGGAATACACGGAGGAAATATAGTATGCTGCGGAGATATAGACAGTATTATCGGCTGTAAATCCTCAATAACAGGACAGTACCTCAGCGGAGCAAGAAAAATAGAAGTTCCGTCAGAAAGAAGAAAAGGAAACGGCAAAAAGCTCACTGTAAAGGGAGCAAAACAGAACAATCTGAAAAATATTACGGTAAGCTTTCCTGTAGGAACATTCATATGCGTTACAGGCGTATCGGGTTCGGGAAAATCTTCTCTTGTAAACGAAATTCTGTATAAATATCTTGCGGCGAAGCTCAACAGGGCGAAATGTCAGGCAGGAAAATTCAGCTCCATAGAGGGAGAGGAGAATTTCGACAAGGTAATAAATATAGACCAGTCGCCGATAGGAAGAACACCACGTTCAAATCCAGCGACATATACGGGAGTTTTTACGGATATAAGAGAGCTTTTTGCGTCAACTCAGGACGCAAAAATGAAAGGCTACAGTTCGGGAAGATTTTCGTTCAACGTAAAGGGAGGAAGATGCGAAAGCTGTCAGGGTGACGGAATAATAAAGATAGAAATGCACTTTCTGCCTGATATTTATGTACCGTGCGAGGTGTGCAAGGGAAGAAGATACAACAGGGAAACATTACAGGTAAAATATAAAGGAAAATCAATATATGATGTTCTGGAAATGACCGTTGACGAGGCAGTGGAATTTTTCTCGAATATGCCCAAAATATACAGAAAGCTGAAAACGCTTCAGGAGGTCGGACTAGGATATATAAAGCTGGGACAGCCTGCCACAACGCTTTCGGGAGGAGAAGCACAGAGAATAAAGCTTGCAACAGAGCTTTCAAAGCGTTCAACGGGAAGAACGGTATATTTTCTTGACGAGCCGACAACAGGTCTGCACACAGCCGATGTACACAAGCTTGTACAGGTGCTTCAGAGGCTTGTCGATGCAGGAAATACCGTGATAGTGATAGAGCATAATCTTGACCTGATAAAGACAGCGGATTATATAATAGATATAGGCCCTGAGGGCGGCGACAGGGGAGGAAAGGTTACAGCCAAAGGAACTCCCGAACAGATAGCCGAAAATCCCGACAGCTACACGGGAATGTATCTTGCTCCGCTGCTGAGCGAAAACGAAAAGTAAAAAAAATAAGTACTTGAATAAAATAAAAGTTTATAGTATAATGTATGAGATGACTAAGCCGAACGACTGCGGAAAACAGGGTCGAAAGACAGTTTTCTGAGGAAAGTCCGGGCTCCGCAGGGCAAGAATAACGGCTAACGGCCGTCGGGGGCGACCCTAGGGAAAGTGCAACAGAGATATACCGCCGACAAAAGTCGGTAAGGGTGGAAAGGCGAGGTAAGAGCTCACCGTCGGCTTTGGAAACTCAGCCGACCTGTAAACCCTATTCGGAGCAACACCGTGGTACAAGACATTGAAGTATCTGCCCGATACGTCTTAGGAGGTGGCACTCGAGCAGCTTCGGTAACGAACTGCCAAGATAGATAGTCGTTCAAGACAGAACGCGGCTTACAGGCTTAGTCATTTTATTACGAAGTCTTTTTCATAACATTTGTCATAAATACAATCCTCAGGCGGCAGTAAGGTATCAGGTGTCAGATACCTTACTGCCGCCTTGTGTGTGCCGATATGTGAGATAATGCTGAATTTAAAAGACAAACAGGATAATAATTGGTACAGTCTTTTAAAGAGTTCATATCACCTTGACAAAGGAAAAAAGTAATATTATAATACTAACAGGGTATAATTATAGGGTATTTGTCAGTATATTTTTCATCGTAAGGAATTTACTAAGGAATTTATATTGCAGGAATATCAGATAGCTTGACCTTAGACTTTTTAGAACAGGGAAGTGGTTGAACAATGTTTTGCGAAAGATGCGGAAACAATATAAACCCGGGCGAAAAATTCTGCCCGAGATGCGGTGCACCTCAGAATGTACAGGGCGGAAATATTCCTGCAGATCAGCAGCAGATGCCCGATATGGGAAACACGTTTGCCGAAAACGATGCAACAGTTCTGCTTACGGAAAATCAGCCGATGAACGGCGGATTTGCAGACAACGGAGCAGCTCAGCCGATGCAGCAGGGTTTCGGCGGTGCTAACGGTTTTGAGAATTATGCTCCTGTGCAGAATAATATGCAGAATAATATGCAGAATAATATGCCGAACGGTTATCCTATGGCAAACGGTGCGAATGTTCCGCCTGTTGTCGTAAAGAAAAGCGGCTCAAAGAAAATTTTCGTTATAGTCGGAATAGCAGCAGCGGCAGTGGCACTGACAGTTGCGGGAATTATATTTATTCCTCAGATTTTTGACGGCGGTTCTGACAAATACAACGGAGCTTTCTATATAGCAGACGGAAAGCTTAACGTAGCATATAAAGGAAAGAAAACAAATAAGGTAAGCGGCCCTTATGTAAGTTCCTATTCCTACTACAATTCAAAAATGAGTGCGGATTCAAAGTATCTGTTCTATTATGACAGTATGCTGGGAAATTTCTGCCGTACAGATGTAAAGAACGGAAACTTCAAAGATGCAGTAGAAATCGATTCAGGAATCAGTACCTATTCGATAAATCCCGAAGGTACAAAGATTATGTATATTGCGGACGGTTCAAAGCTGTATACATTTGATATGAAGGAAAAGAAAAAGATAGATTCCGATGTAAAGGGTTTCTGTACAAATTCCGACCTCAGTGCGGTTGTATATCAGACCTCAAGCGATAATAAGCTGTATTTCAAGGATAAGGACAAAGAGCCTGAAAAGATAGCAAATGATGCTAAGCTTGTTTTCTGCAGTGAGGATTTGTCTGTAATATACTATAAGAAGGATAATGACCTGTATGTAAAGAAAACAGGTGCAGAGCCTAAGAAAATAATAAGCGATACCAAATTCAAGTCATATTACGATGAGTATTCAGGTACAAATTCATCTTTAAGCTCAATCAGTCCTGCACAGGGAATGGTTTCTTCGTTATCAGTTTCGGGAAGCTCGATATATTCGGTTACAAAGGACGGCAAATTCTTCTATACGGCAAAGTCTGAGAAAAGTCTGCCTGCAACCGATTTCTTTGAGGACGATATGGCAGAATCCGACAAGAACATAAAAGAGCCTGACCCCAATGACAGCAAATATAAAAAGAAGTCATCTTCATTTTTCTCAAGCTATACGGACGAGTACTACGAGCTGCGTGACAAGTACAGGGAAAAGGAAAGAAGGGACAGCTTCAGAGAAAGACTTAAAGATGAAAATGTTTCGCTTGATGTATATCAGCTTTATTTCTATGACGGACAGAAATCAACGCTTGTAAGCGATATGGTAAACTATGTAAGCTATACTCCCGAGCAGACATTCAATACTCAGGGAACGGTAAAATATGCAGAAAACTGTGTTCTTGCATATTCCGCATACAATAAGAACAGCGTTGAAAAGGTAAAGATGTCCAAGCTTTCCGAGGAAGGCAATCTGTATACATATTATGTTACTTCCGAGGCAAAATCAAAGCTTCTCGAAAGCAATCTGTTCTACACTCAGAACGGAAAAACATCTGTTGAAATATCAGGAGTTTCAAAGATGACGGGCAGTGTGGCAACATCGGATTTGAAGAGCCTGTATTTTATACAGCCTGATGTAAAAGATGATTCCAATACGAGCTATTATTCTGCAAGCTCATATGACTACAAGGGAAGTCTTTACAAGGTAGAATTTGCAGACACAAAGGCACGCAAGCCCAAAAAGGTTGCAGATGATGTAAACTCTGTTCTGATGAACAAAAACGAGCCTGTTACGCTGAGAAACTATTCGTCCTCAAGCTATTCCGGAGAACTTTATATAAATGATAAAAAGATAGCAGAAGATGTAACAAACTACTGTCTGAGGTTCTTTGATGACGGTTCTGTTGTTTACTATACAGACTTCAGAAGCTCAAACAGCAGCGGAACGCTCAATCTCTATGACGGAAGCAGTTCAAAGAAGATTGCAGATGATGTAAAAGATTTTCAGTATATTGATTCCAAAAATATCTATGCAATATATGACTATTCGGGAAGCAAGGGCGACCTGATTTTCTATAACGGAAACAAGACCGAAAAGCTTGACGAAGATGTTTCGTATTTCTGGAGCTACTACCAGATGAAGAAGGCAGATTAATCAGGCAGAAAAATCATAATATATGACAGAATGAAGTCCCCGAAGCTGATGGCTGTGCCGTCAGTTTCGGGGACTTCCTGTACGGTCGCCGAGAAAAAATTGATACCTGAGCGGTTGGAATGATTTTCTCATTGTATAGCTGTGACAATTAAAAGTTTTGTCCACTTTTTCAAAAGTGGTGGGGTCAAGGGGCAAAGCCCATTGTGGGATTTTTAAGGGCAAAGCCCTTAAACTAGAAAAATTGTTGACCGCAGAATAAATTTCCGATATAATTAACTAAGAAAAAATTGTAAAGGAGAAATGTATATGGAGCTGATACAAAGCTTTTCGGTAGACCATACACTGATAGTTCCGGGAATTTTTATAAGCCGAGAGGATAAAGTCGGGGAAGATACTGTAACAACATACGACATAAGGCTGAAAAGACCGAACAGAGAGCCTGTAATTGATGTTGCGGCTATGCACTCGCTTGAACATATAATAGCGACTTTTCTCAGAAATGAGCCAGACTGGAAGGACGAAGTTATATACTGGGGGCCTATGGGGTGTCTTACAGGATTTTATCTTATTCTTAAAGGAAAGCGTTCTCCGCAGGAAATTTATGAGCTGATAATGAGAGCTTTCAAATCTGTAAAAAAAGCCGAAGCTGTTCCGGGAGCTGCTCCCGTGAACTGCGGACATTATCTTATGCACAATCTCGGAATGGCAAAATGGTATGCGGCAGAATTTGCAGAATATCTTGAATATAATGCAGGAAATCCTGAAATTTTTGAATATCCTGAAACAGAACGTCTTGTAACTGATTCAGGGCAGAGTTTTTATGATTCCTGAAAAATATATTACAGACCTACACAAAAAAGCTCCCGTTTTTTTATCGGGAGCTTTTCGTTTACTGTTTCTGAAATATTTTCTACCTGAGCGGTTGAAAATCAAATAGTTACTGTCAAAATTTGATTTGCAAATTTTGTTTGGATTTTGGTGAGTTTAAGGGCCTCGCCCTTAAAAATCCCACAAGTGGCTTTGCCCCTTGACCCCACCACTTTTGAAAAAGCGGACAAAACTTTTAATTGTCATAGCCATACGATGAGAAAATCATTATTCGAGCAGCAGCTTTACTCTGTCGTTTATTTGCTTTTCTATAAGGTGAAGTCGTTTTTCGGGCAGATTATATCTTGAATGCTTTTTGAATGCTTTTTAAAGATATTTTTCGCCGACCACATCAGACTTATACTCTCGTATTTATTGAATAAATACAGAAGCGAAAATCCCGACACAAAAGTGTCAGGATTTTCGCTTTGGCGGAGATGGAGAGATTTGAACTCTCGCGTCGGAGTTACCGACCTACTGGTGTTCGAAGCCAGACCCTTCAGCCACTTGGGTACATCTCCATATTTATGGTTTTCAGATTTTCACCGAAAAAAATTGGCGGAGAGACGGGGATTCGAACCCCGGAAGCGGTTATTACCGCTTACATGATTTCCAATCATGCTCCTTCGGCCATCTCGGACATCTCTCCAAACAACGTCAGTTATTTTACCATACTTTTTAATTCAAGTCAATCTTTTTTCAAATTTTATTGATTTTTTTAATAAGCACTGTTTATATGACGGTTCAGAAACAAAAATAATAAAAGCTTTATAATCTGTTGAAACAAAATATAGAGTATGTTAAAATGAGATAGGATTGAATTACGTGGGAGGTGATATGTTTTTCGCAGGACAGCGTAAAAGTAACATACAGAAAAAAGAAAGGGGAAAAAACAGTTGAAAAGAATTTTATCGGCAGCACTTGCGTTGACAATGACAGCGACATTGTTCACATCGTGCTCAACAGAAAATACAACACCAAAAAAGGAAAACAATCAGTCAGCGGCGATCGTCACTGAAAATACGACCGAAAATGTAACGGAGCAGGCAACAGAGTAAACAGTAAAGTATAACACCCTGTATTTCAGGGACAAATCAAAGAGCAGCAAGGCTACAGCGACATTTTTCAACAGCAAAAGCGGCGAAAGCGAAGATGTTGAAATGAAAAAGATAAGCTCTGATGATGAAGCGGTTACATTCTCCTGTGAGGGTGACTGTTCCGCCTACAATATGGCTTACATAACATACGGCGACAAAAAGACAAATCATGATTTTGCGTTCAACAGATGTACAAGTGGCTGGTATGTAGAAGAAAATGAGCTTATGCCCTATACCTATACGGAAAACGGAAAGAGCAGTTCAATTGAATATGAGGATATAACGCTCACCGTAGGAGAATATGATAAGTTTATTCACGTCTGGAAGCCCGATGACTATGACGCTTCATCTGACGAGAAATATTCTACTATATATTTTCTTGACAGTGATATTATATCATCATTCGGTACTGAACAGGTAAGAGCTATGATGTCATCAACGAACCGCAAGGCGATAGTAGTAGCGGTTGAAAACAATTTTGCACGTAATTATGAGCTTGTTCCTGAAATTGGTGTTTCAAGAGATGAAGAAATGTTCGGCGAACTTAAGTATGACAATATGAACGGTTCGGAATTTTCAGATTTTATGGCTGATACGCTTGTTCCGTATGTGCAGAAGCATTACAATGTATATACGGACGCAGAGCATACCTCTATTGCAGGAGTTTCACTCAGCGGACTTGAGGCTTTCTATATAACAATGGAGCATCAGGACAAATTCGGAACACTTGGCGGACTGTCGCCCTCGTTCTGGGAGTATGACGCTGCTACATGGGAAAAATATCTAAAAGACAAAAGCTTTAACGAAAATTCACCGTTTTTATATTTCTACACAGGCCCGGAAAAGCTTGATACCGACCCTGATGTTACGGATATGTACAACCGCCTTAAAAAGATGGGCTATCCCGAAGATAAAATGGTACTGCACTTTAACGAAAAGGGTACTCACAGAGGAAGCTTCTGGTGCTGTATGTTCTCGGAGTTTCTCACAGCGGCGGCTTTTCACCGCATAGAACCGCTTCAGAAATAATCTGACTTTGAAATTCGGAACAACACGGCTTTGCAGTATATAAAACTTTGTTGTTCTGAATTAATACAAAATATATTTACAAAATATTAACAATCTATTGAAATAAAATGTAGTGTATGATAAAATGGTATAAAAGTACCGAGTGTTTGGAAAAGTCTTTTGAAAGCGTTGTAAAGCGTTGCTGTGTCAAATCTGGTATCAGACGGGATATTTCATATAAAAATGCAGGCTTTACAGTGAACAAACTGACATCTGAATGACATAAAATCCGTAAAAGCCTGATGTCGTCATACCGCATATTATGAACCGAAAAAATAATCGAAAGGAGAATAGATGTATACACATCGGTTTCAGGTGCAGGTTATGTACAGAGGTTTTCGGATTGGCAATCCGTATTATTATGTTAATGAAGAAATGCGGAGGGCTGTCTGCTCTGACGGGTGAACATATGTCATTCGTTTACCAATACATAGAAGAACTTTAAATTTTAAAGGAGGTTTTAAAGTGAGAAAGATAAAAAGAGTACTGGCTATCGTTCTGTCGGCTATGATGTTCCAGAGTATGGCAGTGACATCAGTATCGGCGGTAAACATTGATACCGCTGAAGTCGGAGCTGTTTCGGCATACAGCGAGTCGGAAACAGCAGCCGTAAAGATAACCCTCGATAAGACAAGCATATACACCTACGAGGGTGGAACAGAAAAGCTCACGGCAACGGTAGTACCGGTAGACGCAGACACAGGAGTTATCTGGAGCAGTACCAACACAAACGTTGCTACGGTAGACAGCAACGGAAACGTAACAGCGGTATCAAAGGGTACGGCAAAGATAACGGCAAGAACGAACAACGGTCTGACCGCAAGCTGTAATGTAAACGTAAGCGTATTGCCGCAGGAGGTATTTCTGGACAAGACATCGCTTACAATGGTACTGAACGATACATACCAGCTTACACCGAGCGTATCGCCTGAGGACGCATACGCATCATACGAGTGGTGGACAAGCAACGCAAATATAGTAAGCGTAGATGATCAGGGAAATCTCAGAGCAAGGTCAATAGGAACAGCAACAATAGCCGTAACAACATCAAACGGAATAAGTACGCTGTGTACGGTAAACGTAATAGCAGTTCCTATAAGAATAACTCTGGACAAGACTGATTTCAATATGCACATAGGTGATGAAGTTACCCTTAGAAAAACGGTAGTGCCTTCAAATGCAGTATCAGAATATAAGTGGAGCAGCAGCAATACCGCAGTTGCAACAGTTGACCAGAACGGAAAAATAACCGCAAAGGCACTGGGAGATACGTCAATCACCGTAAAGTCAGACAATGAAATCAGTGCATCATGTATTGTACACGTAAAGAAGCAGCCCGAAAGCATACGCTTTGCAGAAAGTGAAAAGCAGATGGCAGTCGGAGTATCTGAGGTTTTTGAGGTTATTCCCACACCCGAGGACGCATACGCAGACTGTACATTCAGCAGCAGCAATGCAAACATAGCTGTGATAGATGCAAACGGCAGAGTAACTCCCAGAGCAGTAGGAAACTGTGTGATTACAGCGGTTACGGGCAACGGAAAGACAGCAACCTGTAATCTTACGGTATCGGCACAGCCTTCAAGCATAAGGATAAACGAATCAAATTCAGGAGTTGCAATCACGCTTCAGATAGGAAAGTCAAAGCAGCTTACAACAACTATTCTTCCTGCAAACGCATATACAACCTGTACATGGGAGAGCAGCAATACAGACGTTGTAAAAGTTGACGAAAACGGAAAAATAACAGGAGTTTCGGTAGGAACATCTGAAGTAACCGTAAAGACATCAAACGGAAAGCAGGACAAGAGAGTAATCATATGCGGAGAAGTTCCGACAGGCATTTCAATAAGCAAGAGCGAGATTACAATGAACCTTGAGGAGCAGACAGAGGTTTATGCAATACTTGAGTCTGATTATGCAGTAGCAGACCTTATATGGACTTACGAGATAAACGGAACAATAAGTGCGAGTGTCAATGCACGAACAGGAAATCTTGTAATAAAGTCTGCAAGGGCAGGAAGAAGTGTTATAACGGTAACGACGGATAACGGACTTACAGCAAACTGTGTTGTAAATGTAGTACCGAGCGTAAAGAGCATAGTTATACTCAACAGTCCTCAGCCTATAAAGATGAATCCGGGAGATAAGGCAAGTATAATAAAAAGAGTGACTCCTGCAAGTATACAGACTGTATACACATGGACAAGCAGCAATGAAGATGTTGCCACGGTAGATGCCAACGGACTGGTTTCTGCGGTTAATGTGGGAAAAGCTATAATTACAGTTACTGCCGAAAACGGAGTAAAGGCTTCCTGCGAAGTTGATGTGTGTCCTCTGCCTGATTCGATAACGTTGGATAAGAGCAGCCTTTCACTCAAAAATAATGAATATTATACATTTGAAAAAACACTTTATCCCGAAAATTCCTATTCACCGACCTACACATGGAAGAGCAGTGATACAAACGTTGCCACGGTAGATGTTTACGGAAAGATTATGGGAAGAGATACGGGAACAGCGGTAATAACAGTTACGACAAAGAATGGAAAGACAGCTTCCTGTACCGTAAATGTTGTTGCAGAGCCACTGGCAGTAATGTTCAATGAAAACAGCACCTACTGGCTCAGAGAAGGGGAAACAGGAAAGCTTACAACAAGGCTTTCACCTGCCGGAGCATTGACAACCTTTACATGGTCAAGCAGTGATACTTCGATAGCTACAGTTGATGCAGACGGTACAATACACGCAATAAAGCAGGGTACTGTTACAATTACGGTAGAAACTGACAACGGAAAGAAAGCATCACTCAAAATAACGATATACAAGAAGCCTACAAAGGTGGTACTTGCACAGAATTCGCTTTCTATGTACGTAACACAGAAGTTCACGTTCCAGCCTGATGTTTATCCCGAAAATTCAAAGACCTCGGGATACACATATTCGAGCAGCAAGCCCGAAATAGCAGAGATTGACGATAAGGGAAATGTAGTTGCAAAGAGTATAGGAACAACAATAATTACCGTAAAGGACGACCTTAACCACAGTGCAAAGTGTATTATCACGGTATATCCTGTTCCCGAAACGGTAACTCTCAACGCTTCCATAGTAAATCTCAACAAGGGCAAGACATATACGCTTGTTCCGACAATAACCCCCGATAACGCACTCACAGCTTATACATGGACAAGCAGCGACAGCAGTATTGCCACTGTTGACGAAAACGGAAAAGTAAAGGCTGTAGATATAGGTACTGCGTATATCACAGTTTCCACGTCAAATGACAAGACGGCAACCTGCAAGATAAACGTAAAGAGAACACCTACAAATGTAGAGCTTAACAAAACTTCAATGACCCTCGGAGAAGGTCAGACATATACGCTTACTACCATACTTACACCTGCAAGTGCATACACAACCTATAAGTGGAGCAGCAGCAATACAACAGTTGCAAGCGTAAACTCATCTGGCAAGGTAGGAGCAAGAGCAGTAGGTACAGCAACAATAACTGTTACAACCGCAAACGGCAAGACAGCTACCTGCAAGGTAACAGTCAAGAAAGGTCCCACCAGCATAAAGCCTGCACAGACAGAGATTAATCTCGGAGCAGGTCAGACTTATGATATGACCTACACGCTTTCACCCAGCAATGCCGTAACGGTATGCACATGGAGCAGCAGCAAGACGAGTGTTGCAAAGGTTTCTTCATCAGGCAGAATTACTGCAAAGAGTTCAGGAACAGCTACAATAACGCTTAAAACATCAAACGGAAAAACCGCTACATGTAAGGTTACGGTAGCTCCCGCTCCCACGAGCATTCAGCTCAGCAAGACAACCTATGAGATGGGGGTAGGACAGTCATATACTTTCAGCACAGTTATGAAACCCAGTAATGCTTTTGTTTCCAATACATGGAGTTCAAGCAACAGCAATGTAGTATCCGTAAATTCACTCGGCAAAATTTCTGCAAGAGGTGAGGGTACAGCTACAATTACTGTAAAGACATACAATGATGTTACTGCAAGCTGCGTTGTTACGGTAAAAACAGCACCCGAAAGTGTTGCAATCAACAAGACGGCAGTAAACGTAGGTGTAGGTCAGAGTGTTACACTCAAATCAACACTTACACCTGAGAACGCTTATACCTTCTGTAATTGGTCAAGCAGTGATACAAGCATAGCAAAGGTAAGCAGTCAGGGAGTTGTTACAGGCGAAAAGGTAGGTACGGCTACAATAACCGTAAGGACATCAAACGGCAAGACAGCTACCTGTAAGGTTAATGTAAAGAATGCTCCCACAAGCGTAACACTTACACCTTCAACAGCTAAACTTAGTGTTGGCGGAACTGTTACACTTACAAAAACGCTGACACCTTCAAACTCAGCTACAAGCTTCAAGTGGACGAGCAGCAATACAGGAGTTGCCACAGTTGACAGCACAGGCAAGGTAAAGGCTGTAGCAAAGGGTACGGCTACAATAACCGTAGCAACCTTCAACGGAAAGAAAGCAACCTGTAAAATTACAGTTGCATAAGGCTGAAAATAAGATATAACGGAGGCTTGACAGAAGTTTAAGCCGAAAGTCAAGGCTCACGACAGCACGTAAAAAGCTGTCGTGAGCCTTGCGGATTCGTGAAGAAAAAATAAAAATGGGGGATAAAGTGTACAATAATGTACAAAACAGTACAACTTTCTGTTTTTAACGGCTATTTAATGAGGGGGGAAAGCTCTCAGATAATATCATAACAAAGAAGGAAGTGACTTGGTTGGCAAGACCTAAGAGGGTAGGACTGGATTACTTTCCGCATAGCTGCATAGCAGGACAGGAACTGCAGCTTTTGCAGGCAGAGTACGGTCTGAAAGGATATGCAGTGGTAATGAAGCTTTACGAAATGATATTTTTTGACAAAGGCTATTTCTGCGAATGGACAAAGGACGTAGCAATGATGTTTGCACACAGAAACGCTGTAAGTATCAGTGCTGTGTCTGAAATAGTAGCGTGTGCAGTGAGAAGAGGTATTTTTGATAAGGATATGTACGAGAAGTACGGAATACTGACATCGGCTGAGATACAGGAGGAATATCTTGAGATAGTATCAAGGCTGAGGAGAAAGTATGTGACACTTACAAAAGAATACCTTATGACTGACTGCACCCTTTTTTCGGTTTCCGTGAGAATTTACAGCATAAATTCGGGAGAAACGCAGATAAACTCCGTGGAAACTCCGCAAAAGAAAACAAATGAAAAGAAAGGAAAAGAAACTACAGACAGAAAGAAAATATCGTATGATATTGAAGCATTTAAAAAATATGATATTTTTGAATGATATGACTGCACAAATTATATGATTGGTTATAGTAGACAAATAGGGGAGGTTATATTTTCACAGCGTTAAAGAATAGTTAATAGCTTTTTGAGGAAAAAAGTATTATAATATTTCTGAGGCTGGCAGTAATGCAGATAAAAAAGGAAATCATACAGGATAAAGGGTACTTGAAGTACACAAAATAAAGCTATGAAGATTATGGTTAATATTATTGAACAGGTAAAGAAATATCTTGAAAAGAACGCACAGGACAGAATATCGTCAATAGCAGGACAATCGGCATTTTTTGTAATACTTTCGGCAGTACCGTTTCTGATGTTTATGTTTGCGGTTATGACGGCACTGGGAATATCGCAGAATATTCTGGTATATTACAGTCAGTTTGACAGCAGTTCACGTATAGGAGCATATATACAGAATTTTATAAACGAAACCTATTCGAGTTCTGAGGGTATAGCATTCACGACTATAATAATGTCATTATGGTCGGCAGGAAGCGGAGTATTTTCAGTAAGCGAGGGAATAGGAGTAATATATAAGCTTGAGGATAGAAGAAACTGGCTTGTAAAGCGTCTTGAAGCGATGGCATACACGGTTATAATGTTTGTTATACTTGTAATAACTCCGTTCGGATTTGTTCTGGTGGAGGTTTTCGAGAATTTTATAGATAAGCATATATATAAGCTGCCGTTTGCGGTTGCGTTTCTTTTCAGCTTCAGGCATATAATCACGCTGATAGTTTTCACAATACTTATAGCTGCGGTGCTTAAAATATACCTTATGCCAAGACTTAAAAATAAAAAATATTCACATTTCAGGGCACAGCTTCCGGGAGCATTCGTAACAGCTCTGGGATTTATGCTTGTATCAAGAATAATGAACGCATATGTTGAGTATTTCAACGGATTTTCTCTGTACGGAAGCCTTGCGTGTCTTGCCGGAGTAATGCTTTGGATTTACGCTACAATGTATATTTTTCTTTGCGGAGTGCAGTTCAATTACATTTACCGCAGACAGATAAGCGGATTCAGAATTTTAACCTAAATGGGCAAGAAGTCCCCCACCTCTTAGGTGGAGGGATGAATTGCCCGTCAGCCGCAAGGCTGACTTTTTCCTTGACAATATAAATATGTGTTGCTAAAATATACATATAGGGTTTCCAAAAGTTGTTCGTAAGACAACAGTACCGTAGGGAGTACGGGAAGGGTTTGCCTCATAAAAAACCCATAGCCTCGGAAACTGATGCCTGTAAAATGAAATCCTTTGCAAGGTTGGGCGGATTAAAGGAAGCTCCCGCCTCTATAGGCGGTGAGTACTTCACAGGCTGTAAAAAGAGAAAAAAGAAAGCTGAAACACAAAACAGAAAATGTACAGGAAGAAAAGGCAGAACAAAACTGATTTCTAACAATATTCTTTCAGCTAAACCAAGGGTGCGGCGATTGCAGACCGTTTCGGACAAAAGTCCGAAACGAAATTTCAAGCATTTGCTTGAAATTTGTAAAAAGCATTTTATGCTTTTTACGTCTGCAATCGCCGCACTCACTGCCTGAGCGTATAACTTTCGGAAATTTAAAACAGACCTCAGAGAGAGCCGTTTATTGCAACTGCCACGGGACGGTGCTTTTCAAAATAGTGATATTTCGTAAATCCTGCTTCCTGCAAAAGCTTTATGGCTTCATATATTCCTTTTCCTACATCCTCTCTGCGGTGTGCATCTGAGCCGATGGTTATGTATTCTCCTCCAAGCTCTCTGTATCGCTTAAGAAGCTCTGTATCGGGCATAGTTTTTCCGAGCTTCTGTCTTAATCCCGAGGTGTTTATCTCCAGTGCCTTGCCGTTTATTATGAGTGTTCTGAATATTTCGTCGGTAATTTCGGAATATTGCTTTATATCCACTTTTATTCCCCAGTCACCTGAAATATACCTCAGCGGATATGTGAGATGTGCAAGACTGTCAAATCTGTTCCACCTCGCAACCTCCAGAACTTCGCTGAAATATGTTTTCAGTATTTCCGAAACAGAAAGATTTTTGTAGTCCAGCCAGTAAAAATCTCTCATATTCCTTACGTTATGTACCGACGCAAGCACAAAATCAAAATCATCAAGCAAAAGTGCTTTCTCTGCCGCTTCCAAATCCTGCATAGCCTGTCCAAGCTCCAGACCTCTCAGAAGCTTTATCTGTCCTGCATATTTTTCCTGACTTTCTTTCATATGTTTTACAGACTGCGGTATAAGCTCTGCAAAATTTCCGAATTCGCTTTCTTCGGGATTGTTCCAGCCGTTTGCCTCACAATGATCCGTTATCGCTATAACATCTGTTCCCGTTTTTATTGCCTGACTGCATATATTGTCCGTACTTTCACAGCCGTCAAAGCTCCACTCACTGTGACAGTGACAGTCGCATATAATCTGTCCCGATTTACTCAAAGTATATCACCTCTGCCTTTGTTCTGGTTTTTCGGGCGATTGCAGACGTAAAAAGCGTAAGCTTTTTACAGATTTCAAGGTATACCTTGAAATCTCACGGCGGCATATGCCGCCGTGGCCTGCAATCGCAGCTTCAGCTAAGCTGAAAGCTGTATTTTTTTCCGTAAAGTTCTGGACGGTTTGAAAAAACCGTCCTTAATGCCAGATAAAAATTACTCTTCAATTTCCCAGTTGTGCCATACGTTCTGTACATCGTCGTTATCTTCGAGATTGTCAAGGAGCTTCTGCATTTTAACAGCAATTTCCTCGTCCTCAAGCTTTGTATAGGTAGCAGGAACCATTTCCACCTCAGCACTTGCAAACTCATAGCCCAGAGCCGTGAGTGCCTCGTTTACCTGACTGAAATCATCAGGTTCTGTATAAACCGTGAAAATATCTGCTTCCGTTTCAATGTCAGATGCTCCGCTTTCGAGTGCGTCCTCCATAACCTTATCCTCGTCAAAGCTGCATTCTTCTCTGTCTATCACAAGAACGCCCTTCTGAGAAAACATAAATGAAACACAGCCGGGAGTTCCCATATTTCCTCCGAACTTGTCGAAATAGTGTCTTACATCGCCTGCGGTACGGTTGCGGTTATCCGTGAGGGTTTCCACTATTACGGCAATTCCTCCGGGGCCGTATCCTTCGTATGTGATTGCCTCGTAATTATTGGCATCTCCGTCACCCGATGCCTTCTTGATAATTCTTTCTATGTTGTCATTGGGAACGTTGTTTGCCTTTGCCTTTGCGATACAGTCCCTGAGCTTTGAGTTTACTGTAGGGTCAGCACTTCCTCCGTCCCTTACCGCAACGGCAAGCTCACGCCCTATCTTTGTGAAAATCTTTGCTCTTGCGGCATCGTTCTTTCCCTTTTTCTGTTTTATGGTACTCCATTTATTATGTCCTGACATTGGTTGAAATCCTCCTGTACTAATTATTCAAGTAGATTTTAACATATTATTCCTGACTTTGCAACTTTGAATATGTTTTTACTTGAATTTGACAGAATTATTTTTATTTCCGCAAAAAAATAATTTTTTTATTTTTTTTGAAAAAAAGTGTTGACAAAACACTCTCAGCATGCTATACTAATCAAGCACTGAGGCGGTAAGCCAAATGTGAGAAAGTAAAATAAGCTGGTGTAGCTCAGTTGGTAGAGCAGCTGATTTGTAATCAGCAGGTCGGGGGTTCGAGTCCGTCCACCAGCTCCAGAGGCTGCTTTAAGGTAGCCTTTATATTTGAAAAACACCTTTTGGGGGAGATTTCCCGAGTGGCCAAAGGGGACAGACTGTAAATCTGCTGGCTATGCCTTCGGTGGTTCGAATCCACCATCTCCCACCATATTAAGAACGGTTATTTGGATACAATGACCGTTCTTGTTCTTTTTATTCAAATGCACCCCACAATGTCAAAATGGGGTGCATTTGACATTGTGGGGTGTATTGCATTCTTTGAGAGCTATATCAATGGAAAATTTGGAAAGAATTACTGCTACTATGAAATGTTGATTTGACGATTTTGACGATATAGTAGAGATTACAAGCAATAGGAAGGATGTTTATAATGAGGTATGAAGATTTAATTTTTAAGATTCCGCAGGAATCACCAAACTATCGGGAAGATTCTGCATTCGTCATTCAACAAATTACTGCCATTTTGGATTCACGCAAAGCACTGAATGACCACAAAATAGTTATCAACACTAATTTGCGTATGGGTTTGCCGCTTGAAAATATCAACAAAATTGCTGGACCGATGATTGAAGCATGGGCAGGTGAAGTGTTTGCAGGTATTAGGGATAATATGAAAAATGAATATCATCTTATCAATGTTGAAGCACAAGAACGACTTGGAATGGCTGATATTATTTTGCAATTCAGAAAAGAAAATTCTGTTTTAACAGGAAATGTTGATGTTAAAGCAACCGCAAATGACATTCCGAATAGCGGAAAAGGCCCGAACATAACATCTTTTTCAAGGATTAGAACTGCATATGTGAAAGACCCTGATTTTATGTTTATTATTCTCTCAATAAAACACCGTGTTTATTCGGAGAGAAATAAAGAAACAGGGCTTGTTGATGGGATTATGGAAGTTGTAGATTATAATGCTTATGACCTGAAGTTTATTAGCGATGTAGACATAAACTACAACCCGGCACTTGGAACAGGACAAATTCAGATAAAGGACATTCATTATGTGACATACCAGTACAGAACCACATGGGAAATGTGTCAACTGCTTGACCAAAAATATTTGCATAGTTCACGCAGGACATTTGACGATTTTTACAGGGAGGCAACAAAAAATCAATGGATAAAGAATTGAAAACAATTTGTGGTGATGCCGCTGATGAAATGAGAAAACTTGCTGATAAGAGCGTTAATTTAATCGTGACAGACCCACCTTATAATCTCAATAAAGATTATGGAAATAATAAAGACAAGCTTGAGTTTGAAGAATATCTTGACTTTTCGCGTCAATGGCTTACAGAAGCGAATCGCATTTTAACAGACAATGGAACCATATATGTATTTATGGGAATGCGTTATATTTCTTATATTTATACTATTATGGAACAAGAATTAGGTATGACTTTTAACTCTTGGATAACATGGTATTACACACAAGGTATCGGGAAAACTAAAGGCTTTTCGCCGCGGCACGATGATATATTGATGTTTACAAAAAGCCCTAAGAATTTTGTTTTTAATTTAGATGATATAAGAGTGCCACAAAAGTTTTATCGTTCCATAAATAATATGCGTGGGGCAAATCCCGGCAATGTGTGGGAGTTTTCACATATGCACTATTGCAATAAGAATAGAAAACAACACCCAACCCAAAAGCCGGAGGGATTGTTTGAACGTATTATATTAGCATCTTCAAATCAGGGTGATACAATCCTTGACCCCTTTGTAGGAAGTGGCACGACATTAAGAGTTTGTCAACAGACAGATAGAAACGGAATTGGAATTGATGTAAATCCTGATTATATCAAAATGACAAAACAGCGACTTGAAGAAACATTCATGGGATTTGACAGCATAGATGAACGGATGAAACGTGTTCCTAATGATTTGAATGATGCGAAAATTAGGGATGAATATATCAAAAATCATATAAAATGGTTTTTAAAAAATCACCCGGATGAGGTAGATGATTTTATACAGGAAGTAAGACAGAAATACGGAATGAAAATGAATAAAAATGAGCAAATGAGCCTTTTTGAACTTTCAGGTACGGTTTTATCATCCGCTGTTGTATAGTGGGGGGTTCTCGAATGAATACCTATATTACACACTATTACTCTGTATAAGCTATTAGTTTCGCCTGCCAAAAACCAAAAGTCCGACCAAACGAAGCAATTCATAAAGTCGAGCAGTAGTAATAATCGTGTGCAAGAAGTTGAAAAATGCTTTGCTTCAAGGTTTTTTCAAAAGTGTTGGTACAGTTGGTATCCGATTAGCATTATTTGCCACTGAAAGACGAGTACTTTATTTTAAGTACTCGTCTTTCAGTTTTTTCTGATTTTTAAGCTGGTTTTTAAAAGGAGCAGTAAAAATTTGCCGTCGGAGCGATTATGGTTTTCGCTTCGGCGGCAAATAAATTTATCTTATTTCGTTAGAATGTGTAAATATTCAATCGTAGAACTTGATTTATTAAATCGGTTGGAATCGGCTTTGAAACGCTGATAACCTGTTTGTGCTAAATCATAACGTCCGTATTTTGACATTATTCTTTCTATATCATCAACGGACATGAGTCCTTCATTATTGTATGATAAAAATATATACTTGAATTTTGAATTCTTAATTAAAAATTCAAATTCTTCTTTAACAGTGTTTTTAGAACAATATTTAGATTTAGTATATTCTCTCAATCCCGTTTTTCCCTTAGGCACAAACGGTTTGTATTCTGCAATCGTATTTAATAAATGATAATTTGCTCCGTATTGACGAGCGTTGTATGGAGGATCTAAATATAAAATATCTCCTGATATTTCTTTTATTAATTCATTCGCATCTCTTTGATAAACAACATGATGGTTTTCATTTATCTCATATTCCGCACCCTGTATTATAATCTTTTGCCGTGCGGATTTTTTTAGATTTTTTAAATATGCTCCATACACCGAAGCAGTATTTGCTACTTTATCGGCAGATTCTAATAAACTGCAAAGCAAAAAGTAATATAATTCTTTGCCTATCCTTTGATTATAAAACCAACTCTCTATTTTTTTTCTTGCCGAATCAATCATTTTTCCGTTATAATCAGAAAAATATTGCCTTTCTCCACTTCCTCCAAGACAATAATTTTTATAAATAAATCCGTCATCAATCAATTCAATGCTGTTTAATTCATCTAAATATTTTGTTTTGTCTTCTATCGGTCTGTGATTTTCTATATAGTTTTTATTTAGTACAAAACTATAGTATTCAATATCATTTGAAATTATTTTTTTTACTTTTGATTTAAATGTACGTCCAACAATTCCCGTGCCGGCAAATATGTCACAAAAAGTGCATTCAGATAAATCATCGCCGCAAATTGAGAATATTGTCTGCGGCAAAAAATCACCGCAAAGCTTTAATTTTGATCCGATATAATTCATAAGCTTAATCCTAAAAAATTATTATTCAATTTCTCCATATAACTTGTTCATTATGTAATCCGTTGTATGCTCTGAAGCTTCTTTTGTTATTTTCTTAATAGATGTTTTTCTGTATTCTACAGGATCGTATTGATAACAACCTACACATCCAAGCTTGTCATTATAGTTTTCGTCACCTTCATAAAAAGCATAAGGATTTCCTTTTATGTTCTTTGCACTCCATCTTTTATTTGTTAACTTGCATTGCTTGCATATCTGTCTTTTTGCGTCGTTTGCAGCTTTGCATAACGGTTGAAAGTCCTCTTTTTTCTGGGATGATATATCTGATACTCTCCAGTCATCTTTTCTGCCGTCCTTATGATCTATTTCGATTTTTGTATTCTCAGATGTTCCTTTTATTCCAAGCATCACACATTTTTCATTTTTATAATATTCCCTTATGTCTGACCTTATATTTTGAGTAAAAGTCTTTTTTGTATTAAATCCGTTTCATTTTGCATTTGAATTTCTTTTTTATAGAATACATCAGATAAAAGCCTAAAGGCACAACTTCGCTGTTACGATAAATATCACCAACAACTAATGCAAAATAACCGTACTTTTTTAGAAAAAAAGACCATTGGACATTGAAAGGATAAACTTATTAATAAATTCATTCATATCATTAATGTTTGATAAATCATTTGGATTATCTGTAAACTTAACTATATCCATATATGGCGGATGTGCTAACAGTAAGTCAACTTTTTCTAGGTTTAGCTGATTAAGACTTTGCGATACTATTCTGTGGAAATCTTCGGTATTGGTGTTGTCGCAAAAAGAATTGAAATGCTTTATTGAGGTAGTTTCTTCCATTTTTGAATTAACATAATCCACAATTTCAGGATTTATGTCTGTACCAATAAAGTTTCTGTTTAGTTTTTCGCATTCAAAAAGAGTTGTTCCGCTGCCTGAAAAAATATCAAGAACTGTATCATAAGCTTTTGTATATCTTTTTATCATTTGATATGGTATTTGAGGTACAAAATTACCATGGTATACATTTGAATGTTTGCCACTGGAATCACGCTTGTTAATAATCCACAAACTATCAACATCAATATCAGTAGTATGCCAATCTTCATTTTGAAAATCAAACAAATTAATCATCTCAAATCTTTTATTATTCTTCATTCTAACATGTGCAAATAATATTTGCAATAATTTTCTTAGCACTTTTTAAATCAAATAGTTCGGATGTAGGTTGTGAAGTTTCGCCGCTGAAAGACGAGTACTTTATTTTTAGTACTCGTCTTTCAGTTTTTTCTGATTTTTAAGCTGGTTTTTAAATTGAATTAACCTCCCCGACATAAGGGTCACAAAATAACCATTATGTCGGGGGAGCTTTTTTTATTTATAGCCTTTTCAGTTTTTCTGAGATATTGTGTACAAACTCGGAAAGCTTTTCGGACTGGAGTATTGTGGACATATGTCCGCCCGAAATATAGCGGAAATCCTTGTCGGGAGCGGTAATGCTTCCTATATATTTTTCGGCAACTCCGCCTATGTCATCTTTATCGCCCTGCATAACGTAAATCGGTACAGAGTAGGTTTTTTTGTCTTTGAGTGAAAATTCATCAAAGAAATTTTTCTGTTTCATATTGAAATCTTTATCAGCGTCATAGTTCAGAATGCCGATAAGCTCACCTATGGAATAATACGGATTGAAAAATACCGCACCTGCCAGATTAATATCGCTTTCTGCAAATACATCTTCTTCGGGAAACATATATTTTTCACTGAGCCTTGTAACAATTAACGTCTGTTCCTTTGTCCTCTCAAGAAAGCTTTTAAGCTCGGAATTACTTTCCTCCATTTTCTTACGCTGTTCGGGAGCGGCATTCTGCCAGCTTTCAAAATCCTGCTTCTGCTTGTCTGTCATATTGTCAAAAATCAGCGGTTCGTATTTTTCGGCAAGTGCGTGATATTCGGGGTCATTCTTTGTCTTTTCAAGATAGTACTCCCTTACAGCCAATGCACTGACCTTTTCGTCAACGCACTGCGAAAGATTGATGATACATTCCGTTTTTTCGGGATATGCAAGTGCAAAGTCGCAGTCATAGTATGTTCCCCATGACATTCCCAGAAACGTGAGTTTTTCCTTGTTCAGATGCTCCAGCAGATAATCGACAACAACTTTCAGATCCTTTCTCATAAGCTCAGATGTTACAGGTGTACCTTTAGGGTCTTTGAGCCACGTTTTGCCGCAGTCACGCTGATCCCAGCTTACAACCGTATAGTCCTTGGCAAGCTTACGCATTATCGCCCAGTCTGCATAGCTTGTGGAATTTCCCGGCCCTCCGTGCAGATAAAGCATAACGGGATTGTTCTTGTCCTCACCGTAAATTCCCAGCCACTGTTTCTGACCGTTCACATCAATATAAACCTCCTCGTTTATGCCGCCGTCAGGTGTGATTCTGTTTATTGCTGTACCTGTGAAACGTACAATCAGCAGGATAACAATAAGCGAACCAATTACTATGCCTGTCCATTTCAGAATTTTCAGTGCTGTATCAAGGATTTTTTTCAATTCTGTTCCTCCTTTATAGTATTAATTTCAGCCGTTTTCAGCCGTTGTTATGATTATAACACACACATTATCCCGATTACCATATCAACATCAATATTTTTATCCTGAAAAATATACAACAGGTTCTATAAAGGGTAAGTTGTCCATATATATTATCAGGAAGAAACAAAGGAGGAATAAAGCTTGTATGGAATAAATAAAAAATATGATGAAAGCTTTGTAAGACGTTTTGATATGTGTGCCTGCGGACTTGGCAGGAGCTTGTCAAGGATACTTCTGAACGTACCCGAAGATGTCAGGTACAGGACGCAGGAGATACAGATACGCAGAGGAAAGCCGCTTGTGCTTTACTGCGGCGATGAAAGCTTTTTTGTAAAGGACAGCGGAGCGGCTGTAAAATATGCTTCCGATGATATTGTGAGGATATCGGAGGAGGATATTGACGAATGCTTTCAGAGTATATGCAGGTATTCCGTATATACAAGGCAGGACGAGATAAAAAACGGCTTTGTTACTATGAAAGGAGGTCATCGTGCAGGAATATGCGGAACGGCTGTATATGAAAATAACAGTATGATGGGAGTAAGAAACATATCTTCGATAAACGTGAGAATATCAAAGGAAGTAAGGGGAATATCACGGGAGTTTTTCAGGCTTGCGGGAAGTACTCTGAAAGGTACGCTCATATGCGGTGTACCGTGCAGCGGAAAAACTACTTTACTGCGTGATATAGCAAGGGTAATCTCAATTGAAAAGGGACTGAAAGTCAGCATTATTGACGAAAGGGGAGAGCTGGGCGGAGGTCTTGGCGGCGAGCTTTGCAACGATACAGGCTTCTGCGATGTTTTCAGCGGCTACAGAAAAGCCGACGGTATGATGCAGGCTGTAAGATGTATGTCGCCTGATGTCATAATATGCGATGAGATAGGCAGCGAGGAGGAGGCGTACTGTGTATCGGAGGCTCTCAACAGCGGCGTAACCGTTATAGCATCGGTACACTGCTCAGATGTGAAGGAATTTCTTAAAAAGCCGCAGACGCTCCGCCTTGCCAATACTTCCGCCTTTGAATGTGCTGTGTTCTTATCCGACAGAAGGCATATCGGAAAAATATGCAGTACCGTAAAAATCAAGGAGCTGATGAATTGTGAAAATAACAGGCTGTATACTGATAATACTGAGTACGACAGCGGCAGGCTTCTATATGTCGCTGAGGGCAAAGAAAAGAATACGGCTGTTTGAGGGTCTTGCTTTATTCGCAGGAGGAATTTCGTCTTCCATAAGATACAGTGCGGCAGATATATCAACACTTCTCAGACTGGAAAACAGAGAGGTTCATATAGAATTTATTGACAGGGTATCCGATATGCTTGAAAACGGCGGCAGCCTCAGGGATAGCTGGAGCAGAGCCGTTTCCGAAATATCAGCTTATTCGGGTATAACTGCGGAGGACAGGGATATTATTATTCAGTTCGGAAGCAAGCTCGGAGCTACCGATGTTATCGGACAAACCGAACACTGCGATTATTTCAGACAAAAATTTTTGCTCAGGGCTGAAAAGCTTGAAAAGGAGTATGATTCCAAAGCTAAGCTGTACCGTTCCCTTGGATTTTTCAGCGGACTTTCGGCGGCAGTTGTTCTTATATAGCTCAGACCTTCTGCGTGACAGGCGATTGCAGACCACGGCATTCGCCGTGAATTTAAAGCGGAGCTTTAAATTGGTCAAAAGCGAAGCTTTTGACCGTCTGCAATCGCAGCGTGAGCGAAGCTGAAACTAAAAAATTTAACATTAGGTTGTGAACAATATGGATGTTGATTTGATTTTCAGGATAGCAGCAATAGGAATTATAGTAGCCGTACTCAATCAGGTGCTTATACGGAGCGGTCGTGAGGAACAGGCTATGATGACGACACTGGCAGGGCTTATAGTGGTTCTTCTTATGATAGTACAGCAGATAAGCGGACTGTTCAATACCATAAAGAATTTGTTCGGGCTGTAAGTATGGATATATTCGGAATATGTGTTCTGGCGGTAACAGGCTGCATAATAGCTTTGAATCTGAAAGGAACAGTGCCGCAGTATGCTCTTGCGGCAGCACTTGTCAGCGGAACATTGATACTCATATCCGTATGCACGCCGATACCGCATATAATAGAGGAGATAAACAGACTTGCCTCACTTTCGGGAGTAAAGGAGGAGTATGCGAAGATACTTTTCAAAGCGATAGGTATATGCTTTATAAGTCAGATTTCGGCGGATATATGCAGAGATGCAGGCGAGTCGGCACTTGCAGGAAAAACAGAGCTTGCAGGAAAGATAATGATAATAGTACTGGCACTGCCGCTTATGGAGGAAATACTGGAAACGGCAAAGCTGCTGCTTGGAGGATAAAATTTTGTGCAGGATAGTAAAATTGAAGAAAGCGGTACTCTTTACGCTGATTTTTACGGTGCTTATGTTCTGTACGGCGGTTTCGGCAGGTGCAGACGACAGTATAAATTCCGACTATGAGGATATATACAACGAGGTATACGGTATTGCAGGGGCGGATACTCTGACGGACGCACTTCCGAATAAAGTAAAAAGGGAGCTTAAAAAGGCAGGGGTGACAGCTCCGAGATGGGAGGAACTTAATTCGCTTTCTTTTTCTGAAATTATGGAAAACATAATAAGCGAGGCAGGAGAACAGTCCGTAACACCGCTGAACAGTCTTGTAAAAATAACGGGAATACTGATAATTGCGGCATTTATAAACAGTATAAAGACAACTGTGGCTTCGGGAGCTTTAACAGGAGTTCTTGACTGTGTATCGGTACTTGCGGTAAGTATAGTTCTGATAAGACCGCTGACCGATGTAATAGAATACAGTTCAACCGTGGTAAAGCTTTCTGCGGATTTTATGCTTGTATTTGTTCCCGTTATGGCGGCGGTGATGACGGCTATGGGACAGACTGTGCAGTCGGCAGGAAACTATACTGCGGTTATGGGAGCAGGTACGGCAGTATCTCAGGTTTCGGAGCATATCCTTATACCCTTGCTCAACTCGTTTCTGGGAATATCGGTTGTCAGCGGAATTTCGGAAAAGGTAAGTCTTGACGGCTTCTGCGAGCTTATAAGCAGGATTATAAAATGGGTTCTTACTTTTGTTATGTCGGTATTTACGGCTGTGCTTACAATGCAGAGCATTGTATCGGTATCGGCTGATTCGGCAGGTACGAGAGCTGCAAGATTTGCCATAAGCAGCTTTGTTCCGCTTGTCGGCGGAGCGTTGAGCGAGGCTTATCAGACAGTGAGGGGCTGTATGGGTATGCTGAAATCGGGTGTCGGAGTTTTTGCTATACTTGCAACTGCGGCAATATATCTTCCTGCGGTAATATCCTGCGTGATGTGGCTCATATCACTTAACATAGCAACCGCACTGGCAGGAGTTTTCGATATGGGTCGGATAACTGCACTTCTCAGAAGTATAGGTATGGTAATAAATGTACTGATAGCAGTTCTTCTGTGCTGTATGATGATATTTATAATTTCATCTGCGGTTATGCTTATGGTGGGGGGCGGCTGATTATGGCAGAGCTTACGGAATGGGCAGGAGCTGTCTGTGCGGCTGCCGTAATATGTGCGGTTTCGGAAATGCTCCTTCCTGATGGCAGTGTAGCTAAAACCGTAAAGTTTGTACTCGGACTTTTTCTGATAGTTTCGGTTATGCTTCCTCTTGTGAATATGCTGAGGAGCTGTACATTTGATTTTAAAAATATAAGCATACCCGAAAGCAGTACCGATATAGTTCAGAAAACCGACAATCTTAGTATGACTTACGGAAAAAGTATAATACAGAAGCTTGTAAACGACTGTCTTGACGAAAACGGTATCGGATACGAAAAAACAGATGTAATTATGGATAGTTCGGACGGAAAAAGCATAGATATTATAAGGGTATATATATATATAAGTGCAGACGAGAGAAATTCCCTTGCGGAGATACAAAGGCTTGTAAAGGAAAAAACAGGAATAACACCTGATGTATATGTGAGGTGAGATTTTATATGGAAAGTAAAGGCTGCCAGGATATTTTAACAAGGATAAAACAGTTTACCGCAAAACCCGAATTTGTGAAGATAGCTGTTATAGCAGGATTTGCAGGAATAGCACTTATTTTGTTTTCGGGAATGTTTTCGGGCAAAAAAACTCAGAACGATACAAAAGCTCTGACAGAGGCAGGTCAGACTAAATACATAAGTCTTACCGAGTACGAAAACGAACTTGAACAAAGTCTTGCCGAAATAATAGCTTCCATAGACGGTGCAGGCTCTACAAAGGTTATGCTTACTATGGAAAGTACTGTGGAACAGGTCTTTGCAGAAAATAAAAATATGTCCCGCAACAGCAGCAATAATACAAGACAGCAGTCAGATACGGTGAATAACAGCGATGTTACGGCTCAGAGCAGCTATATAACGCTGGAGCTTTCAGACGGCAGTCAGCAGACTGTTCTGCTCAAGGAGATACAGCCAAGAGTAAGAGGTGTTCTGATTGTATGTTCGGGCGGAGATAATGAGGTGGTCAAGGCAAAAATAACCGATGCAGTGACAAAGACACTGGATATATCATCTTCAAGAGTAAGTGTAGCCGGACTGGCTCAATAAAGGAGGAAAATTTTATATGAAATTAGGAAAAAGACAGCTCATACTTGCAGGACTTATTCTTACACTGGGCGGAGCGGTTTATCTGAACTGGCAGTTTTCGAGTACAGGCGACTTGCTCGAAGGGGCAGACGCTGTAAGCGTATCAAAGGAACTCGGTCAGGCTGAGTTCGTAAACACTACGGGCGATAAAAAAGTCAGCGAAAAAAATCAGAGTACCTTCAAAAGTACTTCAAAAAGTACCGAAAAGACAACCTCACCTTCAAGCGTCAGAACAGATACTGTCAGCAAAGCCGAAAGCCCTTCCGAAAATACTCAGCAGAAAAGCTCCGATGAATATTTTGCAAAGGCAAAAATGAACCGTCAGCAAACTCAGGATAAAATAGCCGAAATGGCTAAGGAAATGCTCCAGTCCTCAGACCAGAGCGAAAGCGTCAAGGCTGAGGCTGTCGCAAAGGCGGCTGAGCTTGCTGCCGTTATGGAGCAGCAGACAAATATTGAAAGTCTGATACAGTCCAAGGGCTTTGATGAATGCCTTGTATTTATACAGAACGGTGAATGCAGCATTGTCGTAAAGGATAACGAGCTTACCTCTGAGGAGGCTATGATAATAAAGGATATAGTTACTGGACAGACGGGAGTTTCTGCCGAAAAAATCAAAATAACCGCCGTTGCCTGAGCGTTCACAGAATAAGACTGCAAAAACGGAGGCGGGGCTGCGGCTGCGGAATACGGCGGACTTTTGTCTGCCGTGCAATTCAAAGCTTCGCTTTGAATTGATTCAAAAGCAAAGCTTTTGAATTTCCGCAGCCGCAGCCCCGCCTCCGTTTTTGCAGTATCCGAAAATTTTGCTCGGAGCAAAATCGGGATTTTTACTGAAATTTTGTTGTAATACGGTAAAATATATGGTAGAATATCTGTAAAAAATACGAAAGGAATGTATACAGTGGAAAATTTCAGTCTGTTTTATCCTATGAACTATGAAAAATCGCCTCTCAGTATGAGCAGCGAGGCTATAAATGACCTGTCGCTTGATTTTATAGTAAGTGCGATTACAAAGGACGAGTTTGAGCAGAATATAATAAAACAGCTTATGACGCAGATAGAATGCAGTGAGGAGCTTATAAAATACAGATGTGATGTATTTGAGGATTTTCTCAGGATACCGAAGCTTCGCTCAAACCTTACATCTCTGCTGGAAATGCTCGGAGAACTGAGGGAGATAGAGAAGTTCAAAAAAGACAGCGATGCGTCATCACTCTGGCAGCTTGTAAACCGAATGAGAGAAATAAACAGGTACATAGACTGCATAAAGGAACTGAGAAGTACTCTTGAAGGTATGGATATACACTCACAGGGACTTGTCACGCTGAGAGAGCTTGTGGTAAAAATATACGAGGACGGTTCTTTTGAGCCGCTCCAGCAGGATATGGAGGAGCTGTTCAAGAAGGTAAGAACTCTGAGAAGCGTAACGATAGGCGTTAATCTTGACGATATGCTCAGACCTGTAAGAGCAGGAATACTCTCTCTGAACGGAAAGGAGTTTACCGACAGCGGAGTGCTTAAAAGATTTATGGCGATGTCTGCAAAAAAGGACGGAAGCGGAATACAGCCCAATGATGATTATGCACATCTGAAAACGTTCCACGCAGCAGCATCAAAGGAGTTCAGGCTTGCCTATGACGATACTCCCACAGGTGCGGACAGGCTTTCCGACAGCATAAAGTTTGTGGTAACGGATATACTTGACAAAATCACAAGAAATATAAAGGACGTACTCAGAAAACACGTTAATGTCAGCGGCTATGCCTTTATATCGCTTATTCCCGAAATAATATTCTATATAAGATGGGCAGAGCTTATAGAAAAAATACAGGCAAAGGGACTTCCGCTTTGCAAGGCTGAGATACTTCCTGTAGGTGAAAGATGTATAAGGGCAAGGGATATTTACAATCTGAAGCTTGCAATAAAGATAGTTTCGGGTGAGGAACTCGAAATCGTAACAAATGACCTCGACTTCGATGACGATACCGGAAGAATATTTGTACTTACAGGCCCGAACAGGGGCGGAAAGACAACTATAACTCAGGCTCTGGGAATAGCTGTTCTTATGGCTCAGTGCGGAATATATGTTCCGTGCAGCTCTTTGAAGCTAAGTCCCTGCGATAATATATATACCCATTTTCCTGCGGACGAAAACGAAACTGTCGATTTGGGCAGACTTGGCGAGGAATCCTCAAGACTTGCAGAAATTTTCAGCAAAGCCACTTCAAAAAGTATGTTGCTTCTCAACGAAAGCCTTGCAACTACCAACGTAACAGAGGGAATGTATATAGCTACAGATGTTCTGAAAGCTATGAGGTATCTCGGCGTAAGATGTATATTCAACACTCATATGCACGAGCTTGCAGCCAATGTCGATAAAATGAACAAGGCGGTAGAGGGCAGCTCCAAAATTGAAAGTATGGTAACAGGTGTCGAAAAAGGACAGCGTTCCTTTAAGGTTTCGGTAAATCCTCCTCAGGGACTTAGCTATGCAAAGGATATTGCTCAGCAGTACGGAGTAACGTTCGAGAAAATAAAAAGTACTATAGATGGCAGATATATTTAAATATAGTATATATTAAAAGCTTTTTTAAAATTGTAGGAATGAATTAAAGTATGCTTCAATACTCCACAAGATTGTGCTGATTAGATAAAGTCAGTCTTTATTAATAATCATAAATACTGTAAAAACCTTTAATTTTTGGTAAATTTGATACTTGAAAATGTCATATATACAAATTTTTAAGCTGTTCTTTGGGAGTATTGTATAAATCAAAATTAAAGTTTTTGTTGACAATAACAAATTAAGTGCTATAATATAATCAACAGGAAAAAATTAAATATCCTGTTAAACATAAACTCCGAAATGAGATTACAAGTCCAGAGTAGGCAGGAAATTTTTAAGGAGGAATTTTTTATGACACCTATTATTGAATTGCATGACATTGATGTAACTGAATTCCTTGCAGTGCTTGATACCTGTCAGGGCAACGTATTTCTGGTAACAAGAGAGGGAGATCATCTTAATCTTAAAAGTAAGCTTTGTCAGCTTGTAGGTCTTACACAGCTCATCGAGGGCGGAAAGATTGCTCAGGCTTACATCGTTTGCGAAAATCCCGAGGACGAAGCAAAGCTGTTCAGATTTAATCTGTTCAACGATACAGGCGATGCCGATATTAAAAAGTAATTCAGTAAAAATTAGTTGATACACAGCAGGAAACCCTGATATTCACTTCCGAATATCAGGGTTTCTTTTTTTTAACTCACGCACAGAAAAAAATACTTACCGTAACAACAGACATCAATATTCCTGTAATATCTGCAAGTAATGCACAGGGAACGGTACAGCCTGTTTTTGAAATACCTACACTCCCGAAATACATCGCTATGGTATAAAATGTCGTTTCAGTAGAACCCATCATTACGCTTGCAACCCTTCCTGCAAAGCTGTCTGCTCCGCTTTGCGAAAGTATATTGTCAAGAACCGCAAGTGCACCGCTTCCGCTTACAGGTCTTATAAGTGCCAGCGGAATAACCTCTTTCGGAAATCCCTCTGTATTGAATACCGAACTTAACAGCTCCGACAGAAAAGCCGAAAATCCGCTCTCCTGAAAAATTGTTACCATAAATACCAGCCCTATTATTGACGGGGCTATCTGAAAGGTCGTCCTTATACCTGATGCCGCTCCCTCTGTAAAAAGTGAAAAAACTTCCTTTCCCTGAAATATTCCTGCCAGCGTTATTGCAAGTATTATCAGAATTACGCTTGCCGAAGATATGTATTCCATTTGTCAGCACTCCTTTTTACCTGCGTTCCTGAACATTTCAGTAAGCTTTACTGCGGCTACTCCCACAATAAGTGCGGTAAACGAGGAAATCCATATACATACCGTTATCTCCATCGGTGCTTTGCTTCCGTGTGCCGCACGCATAGCCGCTATCGTTGTCGGTATAATCTGTATAGATGCCGTGTTCATAACTATAAATACCGACATACTGCTGTCCGCTTTCCTGCTTCCGTCATACATAGCTGATATTGCTTTAAGTCCTGCCGGAGTTGCCGCATTTCCTATTCCTATAAGATTTGCCGTTATGTTTGTACTGACATAGCTCATAACCTTTTTATCGCTTCTGTACTTCGGAAAAAGCAGCTTAAGTACAGGCGAAAAAAATACCCTCACCGCATCCGATACTCCGCTTTTATCCGCTATATTCATTATTCCGCTCCATACCGCCATAGAACCTGTCAGCGTCAGCAGAAGCTTTATACTGTTCTCACAGCCTTTGAAAACCGCTCCCGATGCCGCTGTTCCGTTTCCGCTTGCCAGTGAGTATATAACGGACAAAATAATCATTACTGCCCATACTATGTTCATCATAAAAAATACCTCCTTTAATTAAAAAATATGTTACTTAATATTGACAAAATATCCATTATTTGGTAAAATATAGACACTGATTTATATATCAATTTTGTTAAGGAAGGAAGATAACCTTGAAAAATATCAAAAAAAACGGACATATGGGACATATAGGAAAAGTTGACAAGCTGGGAAGAGTTGTTATTCCCTCGTCTATGCGTAAAAATTATGACATTGATAACGGCGAAACTATAGAAATGCTCTCGGTTGATGAGGGAATACTCATAAGAAAATATCAGCCCGGCTGTATGTTCTGCGGAAGTATTGAGGATACCGCTCTTTTTGAGGGTCATATGATATGTAAAAGCTGTGCAGAAAAAATTTCTAAAATTTCAGAATAAAACCCGTCTGTTACATTATATTCTCAGACTTTCGGATTAATAACCTTAGAGTATGAGCCGTCGCCACGGTCGGGAGATTGCAGCCGCCCTAAGACAAAAGTCTTAGGGCGGTAATTTAAGCTTGAAAAGCTTAAATTACCCCTCGTGGAAAAATTTTTTCCACGAGGAGCTGCAATCTCCCGACCGTGGCGACGGCTCATATTATGCAAAGCTCAGAAAGTCATTTCAGACAGGCACACATCAAAATCTTAAAGAAACACTCTCAGTGCGTTTATGAAATCCTGTTCAAGCTTTACAATACTTTCGGCGAGAGCCTTGCTTTCGGGATTTGCTCCCGAATATTTGTTAATGGAGCTGCTTATGCTTTTTATTCCCATATTGCAGCCGTCCATCATAATTTCGGCAGCCTTCTGAGGGGTGTGTTCGGTCATCATTTTGAACTCTGTGGATATGAAGCTCATAATTTTGGATACGGCAGGAGGGTCTTTTTCATCGCAGCCATAGGTATTCAGCAGATTATGGCATTCATCGCCGAGCTGTATATGACGCTGATTGAAGTCCCTGATAACATCTTTAAGGCTGTCATCGTGAAGCAGACCTATGACCTGTTCCATACTGTTTGTAGCGTTTTTACAGCCTGAATTGCATTCCCTGAGAAGCATAATAGTATCGTTGTTCATAAAAAATCACTCACTTTCCGAAATTATTGTATCCATAAGCAGACACTCATATTCACACCGAAAAATTTTACAGCGATATTAAAAAATTTTCTTTTAATTTCAGAAAAGATATATTATAATACATAATGCAATAAAGCAGATGACGGAATGGAGGTATTTTTATGGGAGATAATCCGCATGACGGACACAGGGACAGGCTCAGAAAAAAATTCATTCTCAACGGAACAGATACTATGGAGGAGCATGAACTGCTTGAGCTTATACTGTACTATGCAATTCCCAGAAAGGATACAAACCCGATTTCACACAAGCTGCTGGCGAAATTCGGCTCAATATCGGCAGTGCTGGATTCTTCCGTTGAGAACCTCAAGCAGGAGGGACTGAGCGAAAACTGTGCAATATATCTTAATCTTCTTCCGCACATATGCAGGGCATATATGGACGATAAGTTCGGCAACAATGACAAGATAGTTACAGATGACAATATAACCGAAAAGATGAAGTATAAATTCATCGGCATAAACTATGAAATTGTAGTCCTTATGCTTCTGGACAGCAAGAACAAGGAGGTTTTCTGCGGAACTATAAGTAAGGGTTCGATAACCTCCAACGAGATACACATAAGAAAAATAGTAGAGCTTGCAATAATATATAATGCAAAATCGGCAGTGATTTCGCACAATCACCCCAGCGGAATAGCACTGCCGTCAGGCGAGGATATTGCAGCAACCAGAAGAATATTTGAATCCCTGAAGCTTATAAACGTATATCTGCTTGACCATATAATAGTAGCGGACAATGACTGCGTATCAATGCGTCAGACAGGCTTTATGGACAAACTAAGGTAAGTGCAGGAGGGGGATATTATGGAATTCAGACTTCATTCGGAATACAAGCCGACGGGAGATCAGCCGAAGGCTATAGACAGCATATGCCGTTCTATAGAGAGCGGAAACAAAAATCAGACGCTTCTCGGAGTAACAGGTTCGGGAAAAACATTTGCAATGGCTAATATAATAGCTCGTGAAAAAAGACCAACTCTTGTTCTTGCACACAACAAAACCCTTGCGGCACAGCTTTGCAGTGAGTTCAAGGAGTTCTTTCCCGAAAATGCGGTTGAATATTTTGTCAGCTATTACGACTACTACCAGCCCGAAGCATACGTCGCACAGACCGATACCTATATTGAAAAGGACAGCTCCATAAATGACGAAATAGACAAGCTCCGCCACAGTGCAACGCTTGCACTCTCCGAAAGACGTGATGTAATAATAGTAGCAAGCGTATCCTGCATATACAGCTTAGGCGACCCTATAGACTACCGAAATATGGTAATCTCTCTCCGACCCGGTATGGAAAAATCACGTGATGATTTGCTGAGAAAGCTTGTCGAAATCCAGTACGAAAGAAACGACATAGATTTTACAAGAAACAAATTCAGGGTGCGTGGCGATGTAGTGGAAATATATCCCGCAAACAGCGAGGGCAGAATAATAAGGGTAGAATTTTTCGGAGATGAAATAGACAGGATAACCGAACTTAATTCTGTCACGGGCGAACTTGTCAGCGAACTGAAACACGCCGCTATATATCCTGCTTCCCACTATATAGTACCCAGAGATAAAATGATGAATGCCGTCAGGGAACTTGAACAGGAACTTGACGAAAGAGTAAAATTCTTTCAGAATAAAGGAAAACTCATAGAGGCACAGCGTATAGAACAAAGAACAAGATATGATATTGAAATGCTTCAGGAAATAGGCTTCTGTACAGGAATAGAAAACTATTCACGAGTTCTTTCAGGCAGAAAGGCAGGCTCATCACCATATACCCTTCTTGACTATTTCCCCGAAGATTTTCTTTTGTTTGTAGATGAATCACACGTTACAATTCCTCAGGTAAGAGGAATGTATGCCGGCGACAGGGCAAGAAAGGAAAGTCTTGTTGAATACGGTTTCAGACTTCCGTCAGCATTTGACAACCGCCCTCTCAACTTTGACGAATTTTATTCAAAGATAAATCAGGCTGTGTTTGTAAGTGCCACACCCGGAGATTTCGAGCTTCAGAACTCAAAGATAATCGCCGAACAGGTCATACGTCCTACAGGACTTCTTGACCCCGAAATATCCGTAAGACCTACAGACGGACAGATGGACGACCTTATATCCGAAATAAATATCCGCATACCCAAAAAAGAAAGGGTTCTCATTACTACCCTTACAAAGAAAATGGCTGAGGATTTAACCGAATACCTTGAGGAAATGGGAATAAAAGTAAGATATATGCACCACGATATAGATACCGTGGAACGTATGAAAATAATACGTGGTTTAAGACTGGGCGAATTTGATGTTCTTGTCGGAATAAACCTTCTGAGGGAAGGTCTTGACATACCCGAAGTATCACTCGTAGCCATACTTGATGCTGATAAGGCAGGTTTTCTGAGAAGTGAGCGTTCACTTATACAGACAATAGGACGTGCCGCAAGAAACTCAGAGGGCAAGGTAATAATGTATGCCGACAGCGTAACCGAACAGATGGAAAAGGCTATAACCGAAACAGAACGCAGACGTTCAATCCAGTCACAATACAACGCCGAACACAACATTGTACCCAGAACCATAAATAAGAAAGTTTCCGAAATTCTGGAAATATCCGTAAGCGACAAGAACAGTCACGGAAGCGGAAAAGGAAGCCGTTCAAAACATCTTTCCGAAGAGGAAAAGCAGAAGCTCATAGATGCTCTTACAAAAGAGATGAAGAACGCTGCAAAAATGCTCGAATTTGAACACGCAGCATATCTCAGGGATAAGATAAACAGGCTGAAAGGAAATAAATAACAGGTGATAAATTAATATGGCAAGAAAAAAAGAAGCCGTGCAATACGGAAATGACAGCATAACAATACTCAAAGGAGCTGAAAGGGTAAGAAAAAGACCTGCCGTAATTTTCGGCTCTGACAGTATAGAGGGCTGTCAGCACTCTATTTTTGAAATTCTGTCAAATTCAATAGACGAGGCAAGAGAGGGATACGGAAATAAAATCATAGTCACACGCTTCGATGATAATTCCGTTGAGATAGAGGATTTCGGACGTGGAATCCCCGTAGACTACAACGAAAACGAAGGAAGATACAACTGGGATTTAACCTTCTGCGAACTTTATGCAGGCGGAAAATACAACAATTCCGAAGGCGAAAATTATGAGTATTCCCTCGGACTTAACGGTCTGGGTCTTTGTGCAACGCAGTATGCCTCCGAATATATGGACGCTGAGGTAAAGCGTGACGGCTATATATACACACTCCACTTTGAAAAAGGTGAAAATGTCGGCGGACTGAAAAAACAACCCTATACCAAAAAGGATACAGGAACAAAAATACGCTGGAAGCCCGATATAGACGTATTCACCGACATAAACGTTACAGCAGATTTTTTCCGTGATATGATAAAGCGTCAGGCAATAGTAAATGCAGGCGTAAAGTTCATATTCAGAAATCAGAACGGCAAAGCCTTCAGTGAGGAAAGCTTCAGCTATGTAAACGGAATAACCGACCACGTTCAGGAAATAGCTGGCGACAAAGCCCTTACATCGGTTCAGAGCTGGAGCGGTGAAAAAATGGCTCGTGACAGGGACGACAAGCCCGAATACAAAACAAAGATAAATGTATCCTTTGCGTTTTCAAATCAGGTTTCACTCACAGAATATTATCACAATTCAAGCTGGCTCGAATACGGCGGTGCTCCCGACAAAGCTGTCAGAAACTCATTCAAATATATAATCAACCAATATCTCAAAACAAAAGGAAAGTACAATAAAAACGAAAGTCAGATAAAGGACGAGGATATTCTCGACTGCCTTGTAATAGTAGTATCCTCCTTTTCCAGCGTTACATCATACGAAAACCAGACAAAAAAAGCCATAAACAACAAAGGCATACAGGACGCTATGATTGAAATGTTCCGACATAACCTCGAAATATACTTCATAGAAAATCCTCTCGAAGCCGAAAAAATAGCAAATCAGGTACTCGTAAACAAGAGAAGCCGTGAAAATGCCGAAAAAACAAGGGCTACTCTCAAAAAGAAGCTCACAAGCAATATGGATATGACAAACCGTGTCGCAAAGTTCGTGGACTGCCGCAGCAAGGATACATCCGTAAGAGAAGTATTCATTGTTGAGGGTGACTCGGCTCTCGGAGCATGTAAGCAGGCTCGTGACCCCGACTTTCAGGCGATAATCCCCATAAGAGGAAAAATCCTGAACTGTCTTAAAGCCGATTATAACAAAATATTCAAAAGCGAGATAATAACCGACCTTATAAAAGTCCTCGGCTGCGGTGTGCAGACAACTTCAAAGGCAAACAAGGAACTTGCAGGCTTCGATATAAACCTTCTCAGATGGAACAAAATTATAATCTGTACCGATGCGGACGTTGACGGCTTTCAGATAAGAACTCTGCTTTTAACTATGATATACCGCCTTACTCCCGACCTTATATCGGCAGGAAAAGTATTCATAGCCGAATCGCCGCTTTACGAGATAACCACAAAAAAGAACGTATATTTTGCCTATACCGAACAGGAAAAGGAAAAATTCATAAAGCAGATAGGAAACGAAAAATTCACCGTACAGCGTTCAAAAGGTCTTGGTGAAAACGAACCCGATATGATGAACCTTACTACTATGAACCCTTCTACACGAAGGCTTATAAAGGTGCTTCCCGATGATGCTGAAAAAACGGCTCAGATGTTCGACATTCTTTTAGGCGATAACCTTTCGGGCAGAAAGCAGTATATAGTCGAACACGGCTCGGAGTATACGGACGCTCTCGACTTATCTTAATAAACCATAAAGTTTAGGTCAAGCCTTTTCAAAGGCTTGCGGTTTCCAAAGGCGGAGCCTTTGGTGGGATTTTCAAGGGCAAAGCCCTTGAACTGTACAAAGAACTTTCAGGAGAGGAAAATTTTTATATGGATTTGGGCATCATAAGAGAAGAAATTGATACTATAGACAAAGAGCTTCTGGAGCTTTTCAAAAAGCGTATGGAGTGCAGCATAAAGGTTGCGGAATATAAAAAAGAAAACGGAGTACCCATAGTAAACACTTCAAGAGAAAACGAAATCCTTGATGAAGTGGAAAAAAACGGCGGAGAGTTCGGCTATGCGGCAAGACTTCTTTTTTCCAACATAATGGAGCTTAGCAAGGGTATACAGCACGATATAATCGGCTCAGGTAAAGATATACGCCGTAAGATAAGCAACGCAGACAAAAAAATAACATTCTGCTCTGATACCAGAATAGCTCTGCAGGGAATAGAAGGTGCAAATTCTCACGAAGCGGCTCTCAGACTTTTTCCCGAATGTAAGACACTTTTCTATAAAAGCTTTTCAAAGGTCTTTGAAGCAGTCGATAAGGGCGAGGCAGACTACGGAATATTGCCTGTCGAAAATTCTTCGGCAGGCTCAGTATCGGCAGTATATGACCTGATTTTAAAATATCGCTTCTACATAGTAAAAGCTATAAACCTTCCCATAGAACATTGCCTTTGCGGACTTAAACAGAGTGAGTTCACAGATATAGAACAGGTATGGTCACACCCTCAGGCTCTGGCACAGTGTTCCGAATTTATAAGCGAGTACGGTCTTAAAACAGTGGAATGTACAAATACTGCCGTCGCCGCAAAAAAAATATCCGAGGAAAAACGTCTTAACTGTGCCGCCATATGTACCGAAAAGGCGGCAGATGAGTATGGTCTTAAAGTTATAGCCAAAAGCTGTCAGAACTACAAGGACAACAGCACACGATTTATAGTTATCTCAAAAAAGCTCATAATTCCCGATAATGCCGATAAAATAAGTCTTTGCTTTTCCGTACCTCATACAAACGGAGCTTTGTATACCGTTCTCGGACGTTTCAGCTCAAACGGTATGAACCTTACAAAGCTCGAATCAAGAACAATAGACGGTATGCCTTTTGAATATCTGTTTTATCTCGATTTTCAGGGTAATGTGCAGAGTGATAAGGTAGTAAATATGCTCTGTGCTTTGTCTGAGGAAATGCCTGAGTTTTCATTTCTGGGTAACTACAAGGAGGTTTAATATATATCCGTATGGGCAATAATGTAAACAAAAAAGAAGATACAAGCTATATTACCTTGCTGAGCGTTATCTCGGCAATTGCGGTTGTGATGATACACGTTAATGCTGCTTGTCTGGGAAATGTCGGTGCTGAAAACAGATATTGGTTTGGTGCAATTGTTATAGACTGTATCTCTTGTTCCGCTGTTCCGATATTTTTTATGATTTCGGGGGCAAATCTGATTGATTACAGAGAAAGATACAGCACAAAGGAATATTTCATAAAAAGAATAAAAAAGACAGTTATTCCCTATATTGTATGGACATCTGTTTCAACAGTATATTTTGTGCTTACAAAAAGAAACGGCGTAACGGAAATAAGTCTGCGTTATTTAATAGAAAGATTTATAGACCCGACTTGGGTATACTGGTTTTTTGCACCGCTTTTTATCGCTTACTGCATAATACCGCTGCTTTCACTCGTTCCTAAGGAAAAGAGAAAAAGTATATTTTTATATCTTGCCTTACTTAGCTTTATAAGCAACAGTCTGATTCCGTTTTTACAGAATAATGTGTACTTTTTTTCTTTCAAAACTCCATTTTCCGTCGGAGGAGAATTTACATTCTATATTCTGGCAGGATACTGGCTGTGTAATTTCAAGCTCGACAGAAAAAAGGAAATTGCTGTTTATATAGCCGCAGTAATTGGTTTGCTTCTTTATATTATAGGAACTTATCGTCTTTCCGTTAATGCAGGAAAATTGACTGATAGCTTCAGAGGCTTTAATAATGTCCCGTGTGTATTGTACTCGGTTGGCATATTTGTATTATTCAGAAATTACGGTAATAAGCTTATGTCGAAATTTATAAATAAACCCGTAAATTTTATGTCAAAGTATACGTTCGGAATATATCTCATTCATATGTATTTCGTTGAAACAATTTTCAGATTAACAGAATATTTAAGTACAGAAAATATAAATACTATTGCTAATTCGCCTTTATACAGGTTAGCGGCAGTTATTGGGATTCCTCTCTTATGTATTCCGATAATATTCCTTTTAAGGAAGATACCTGTTGTAAGGCATATTGTCCCATAATTTTATAGAATTATATACAAGTTCAACAATAATTCTATACAATAAAATATTTACTTGACAGAGTAACAACTGCGTAATATAATACTTAATGTACGGCACAGATAATTTATATATACTATTTGTTATGCTGGGTTGTATAATTAACATTCTCTTGGTAGGACAGCGGTTTCTGACTGCTGTCCTATCCATTTGCGGAAAAAGCAAAAAAAGCCGCATACATTTGATGTATGCGGTATAAATATAAATTTATTCTGTATAATCATTTCTGGAAAGTTCGCTGTCGGAGATTTTATAGCACAGTATCATAAGACTGTCGCTCATATGAACGTTCTGTACAATAACATCATCGTAATCAACGGAAATATCGTAATGCGAAAAGTTCCAGTAGCAGCGTATTCCTGCATTGTAAAGACGCTTGGAAAGCTCTCCCACAGAGCTTCTAGGTACACAGAGTATTGCCGCCTTAGGATTGTGTTCCTTGCAGAAGCTTTCTATATCATCGTTGCTTTGTACGGTAATTCCACGTATCGTATTTCCGAAAAGAGCAGGGTTGCGGTCAAAGATACCTATAAGCTCAAAGCCTCTTTCCTCAAACGACATATGTGACGCAACAGCTCTGCCGAGATTTCCTACACCTATAAGTATAGCCTTGTATTTGTTGTTAAGTCCGAGAATACGTTTTATTTCCGCATAAAGCTGACTGACGTTATAGCCCAGACCCTGCTGACCAAAGCCGCCGAAGCAGTTGAAGTCCTGTCTGACCTGTGATGCGGTAGTGTGCATTTTTTCGGCAAGCTCTTTGGAAGAAATGCGTTCTGTCCCTGCTGATTTAAGCTCCCCTAAAAAGCGGTAATATCGTGGAAGCCGCTTGATTACGGATGCGGATATGTTTTCTTTTCTAGCCATTACAATTCACCATTTTCCTCACTGCCTTGTGATTAAGGACAGCAATACAGAATGTACAACACGGTCATTTAATTATACGCTTGAATATAAAAAATTTCAACCATAATTTTACACACGGAAAATCAGTTGCTATGCGTTGTAAAATTTATAAATTCAGTGAGTAAAGGAGAGATTACGAAGATGTATGAACAAAACTACTGCTTTATGTGCGGAAGCAGGCTCGGTCTGAAAAACTGCGGTGACGAGGGTATGGTAAAATACTGTGAAAAATGCGGAAATTTCAGATTTCCGATTTACAGCAGTGCTGTTAGTATGGTGGTATTCAACAGGGAAAGGAGTAAAATCCTTCTCATACAGCAGTACGGAAAAAAAGACAATATACTTGTGGCAGGATATATAAACAAAGGAGAAACACCGCAGCAGGCTCTTGTGAGAGAACTCAGGGAAGAGGTAAGCCTTGATGCGGCAGAATGGAATTATAACGCAAGCAGTTATTTTGAAAAAACAGATACTCTTATTCATAACTTCGTTGTAGTTTCGGAAAGCGAAGATTTCAGAACAAAGAAGGGCGAGGTTGATAACGCACAGTGGTTTACAATACGTGAATCAATGAAATCCATAAAGCCTGACAGCCTTGCAGAAGCTTTTCTCCTGAAAGCACTCAGGGACAGAGGATTTGCAGAAAATTAAAAAAAGATTAAAATAAAAAATATTAAAAAAAGATAAGATATATGTTATAATCTCTGAGAAGGGAGGTTTGCCGCTATGAAACTTGCTTTAAAGCTTATATTTTTTCCTGTAAAACTGCTGATAAGGTTTGTTCTTTTTCTGCTGGCACTGCTCACGCTGTGGCAGATTGCTTATTACAGACTTCAGAAGCTGGGAATTATAAAATCCGAGTGGATATTTGAAAAAACTCCGTCCGGAAAAGGACTTAGATTTGTTATGTCCTTTCTGGACAAGGTATTTCTTTCCTTTCAGATATAACTTATAAAGCGGTGTACGAGGCTTATTTCCGTGTACACCGCTTTAAGTATTGTAAGTATGGTTTAATATGAAGTCTGACGCTGTGCTGATGCGGCGATTGCCGTGTTAAAAATCATTAGATTTTTAACACTTTTCAAGAGCTTTGCTCTTGAAAAGCAGCGAAGCCTTAGGCATTCGCTGCGGCAATCGCCGCAGCCTGAGCGAAGCCGCAGCCTGATTTCAGAAATCAGAGCTTTTTGTCGGAAAACAACCATCGGCAATATCGCAGGCAAGGCTTTTTATCTCACTTTCAGCCTTTGAATTTCTGGCAATACGGTTTACAAGCTCACGCTGAGATGTACTCATAAGCGAATACATTTCGGCAGCATCTGAATTATGAGAAAGCTCATCTGAAAGAGATACAGGAACACGGCAGTTTGATAAAATCAAAAAAATCACCTCCGCAACGTGTCATACTGCAAGGAAGAAATAAAGTACTCCGAATACAACCGAGGCTGTAATGCCGTAAACAAGCACAGGGCCTGCGATAACGAACATTTTCGCACCAAGACCGAGAACAAAGCCTTCGGATTTGAACTCAATGGCGGGAGCAACAATGGAATTTGCGAAGCCCGTAATCGGAACGAGAGTGCCTGCACCTGCGTGTTTTGCAATATTGTCATATATGCCTATTGAAGTAAGCAGACCGCCTAAAAATACAAGTGATACCGAAGTGAGTGTTCTTGCATCGGTAAGGCTGAGATTCAGTAAAAGATACAGATTAGTCAGAGCCTGTCCCAAAGAGCATATCAAGCCTCCGACAAGAAAAGCTTTCAGGCAGTTGAGTGCGGTTTTGCTGTCGGGAGAGGCCAAGGAAGTCATTCTGGAATATTCCTGTCTGGTAATTTTCAAAACATCACGTCCTTTCAGAATGATTTTATGCTATTTAATCATATTTATACGTTGATAGTATAATATATTAAGTGCAAAATGTTAATTTTTTAAAATAATCAGTAAAATTTTTATTTTGTGTTGGAATATCAGAAAAAAATGTGTATAATGTAGTGTGAGTATTATAAAGGCAGGAGTTTGATTTTTACGAACCGTGAAATATATCTTGACAACAGTGCGACAACCAAAGTAAGCAGAACGGTTGCAGACACAGTATATGATATGATGGTCAATGAATACGGCAATCCGTCATCACTGCATTCAAAGGGACTTGAAGCACAGCACAGGGTAGAGAAGGCAAGAAGTATACTTGCAGAAAGTATTGGTGCTGACAGCAGAGAAATTTATTTTACAAGCGGCGGAACAGAGGGAAACAACCTCGCCGTCATAGGAACGGCACTCAGGAGAAGAAAAACAGGAAACCGTATAGTAACTACATCGACAGAGCATTCATCTGTAATGGAAGCCTGCGGGTATCTGGAGAAGCAGGGCTTTGAGGTGGTATACCTTCCCGTTGACAGATACGGAGCGGTTTCGGAAGAAAGCATATATGAAGCTGTGAACGAAAAAACCGTACTTGTATCGGTAATGTACGTCAACAACGAGCTTGGAACAATACAGCCTGTTGAAAGAATAAAACGCATTATAAAAAGAAAGAACTCACAGGCAGTATTTCACACAGATGCGGTTCAGGCTTTCGGAAAACTTCCTGTCAGAGCAGGAAAGCTCAATGCCGATATAATAACCGTGTCGGGACACAAGATACACGCTCCTAAGGGAGTAGGAGCCATATACATAAAAAAAGGAACGCTTATTACACCACGTCAGTTCGGAGGAGAGCAGCAGTCAAGGATAAGACCCGGTACTGAGGCAGCGGCACTTATAGCAGGTTTAGGACAGGCAGTAAGTGAAATCGAAGCAGACACAATTTCAGCTATAAATGAGCTTAATGCTTATCTCAGAAAGCGGCTTTCCGAAATTGACGGTACGGTAATAAACTCTCCTGAAAACGCACTCGGATATGTAATAAATTTCTCCGTAACAGGCAAGAAAAGCGAAACAATGGTTCATTTCCTTGCAGAAAGAGGAATATACGTTTCGAGCGGTTCGGCGTGTGCAAAAGGAAAGCAGAGCTATGTTCTTAAAGCCGCAGGTCTTGATAAAGGACTTTCGGATACTGCAATAAGGGTAAGCTTTTCAAAATACAATACAACTCAGGATATAGACGCTCTTGCAGAAGCGATAATCTGTGCAAAGGGCATTATCGCAGACATATAAACAGCATATTTATTTTCAAAGAGGATATTTGCAGATGGAAGAAATCATTCTTATAAAGCTTGGAGAAATAGTACTCAAGGGACTTAACAGAAGAAGCTTTGAGGACACACTTATAAAAAATCTGAGAAACAGGATTTCAAAAGCAGGAAAATTCAATATAAAGATAGCTCAGTCAACCATAACGGCAGAGCCTCAGGACGCAGAATGCGATATGGAGCTTGCGTGTGAAATTGTCGGCAAAACCTTCGGAATAGCGGCATATTCAAGAGCGTGCAAAGCCGAAAAGAATATCGGGGATATTCAGAGGACGGCTGCGGAATATCTTGCTCAGGAGCTTGAGGACGCTGAGAGCTTCAAGGTTGAGGCAAAGCGTTCGGACAAGAAATTTGAGCTTAAATCACCGCAGATATGCGAGCTTACAGGAGGATATATACTTGAAAAATATCCTCATTTAAGGGTAGATGTAAGGAAACCCGATATAACGGTTACGGTCGAGGTCAGGGATTTCTGTGCATACATAAGAGGCGAAGCGATAAAAGGAGCAGGAGGCATACCCGTAGGTACGGGAGGCAAGGCGGCTATACTTATTTCAGGCGGAATAGACAGTCCCGTAGCAGCTTATACGATGGCAAAGCGTGGAGTGGAGCTTACAGCCGTACATTTTGCAAGTCCGCCGTATACATCGCAGAGAGCCGAGGAAAAAGTCTGCCGTCTGCTGGAAATAGTTTCGGGATATGCAGGAAGAATGAATATGTACACCGTTCCTTTCACCGAAATTCAGGAGCAGATAAAGGAAAAATGTCCCGAAGAACTTTTCACAATAATAATGAGAAGATTTATGATGCGTATAAGCGAAAGGATAGCCCGTGAAAATGATTGCAGTGCCTTGATTACGGGAGAAAGTCTTGGACAGGTTGCAAGTCAGACTATAAAGGCAATAGGCTGTACCGATATAGTCTGCGATATGCCCGTTTTCAGACCGCTTATAGGAATGGACAAGGACGAAATAGTGGTAATATCAAGAAAAATAGGCACGTTTGAAACATCTATAGAGCCTTACGAGGACTGCTGTACGGTATTTACACCTAAGCACCCCAGAACAAAGCCTGTACTGAAATATGTCGAGCAGGCTGAAAATGAGCTTGACTGTGAAGCCCTTACCGAAAGAGCTTTGGAAAATCTGAAGCTTACAAGAATAGGCTTCGGTGAAAATTAAAGAAAATAAGCAGAAAGCCGTTGGTATCGGCAGGATATTCCGCACAGGTCTGTACGCAGCACTATGCTGCGATTGCAGCCCGCAGCGGCATAGCCGCTGCGAAATTCAGGCATTAATGCCTGAATTTGGTCAAAAGCTCCGCTTTTGACCGGCTGCAATCGCACAGTGAAGCCGCAGGAGTACGGAAAGAGATTATACCGAAAAAACGGATTATATATATGCAAAGCAAATATCAGACTGTTGCAGGACAATAAATTTTAGGTTGGAGGAGTTATCTTTTATGAATGCTGAGTTGTATATACTTAGGAATGACGGGGGCAAGGCAGTTCTCGGTAATTCCGAGCTGAATGCAATAGCAAATGCACTGAAAGCGAATGACACAAAGCTGGTTTACAGAACTGAGCTGGATTCGGACGAGGACAGGATAATAGAATGTGTAATACAGTCTACCGCTCCTAATGAGAAGATAGACTATATAATCATTCCGAATGCGTTTGACGGAAACGTAAACACAGTGATTTACAGAACTCTTTCGGACATAGTATCCGACAAGGACAGCAGCGTAAAGAGAAGATTTTCAGAGAAGAACGGTTCTGAGGAAACCGAGTTTGCCAAAGCAAAGCCGATAGGTGAAAATCAGCTTGAAAACGGTTGTTTCTTTGTAGTAAACGGAAAAAGCTTCATACTTCTGCCCAAAGCCAAAGCATCTGCAATCGACAGAATGCTTAAGGAAGCGATACCGTTTATAAATGCCGAAAACAAAAAGAGAGCAAAAGCCGCTGAGAAGAAAAAGTCAGTCAAAAACGAAACATCAGCGGACGAGGTACAGCTCAAGACTTACAACAGGGCAACGATAAGCAACGGCGGAAAAGGAAACAACAGAATAGACGCACAGAAAATAACCGTCATAGACAATACAAGCGATGACGGAGTAATACTTTCGGGAACAAGAGAACCCAGAGAAAAGGTCGGATTTTTCAAGGAAAGATTTGTGCCTCTCAGAACGGACAGCGGAAAGGAAAAGGCAAGAAAAATAATTCTTGACTTAGCTATAATCGTATTCATAGTAACGGCGATAATCATACTAAAGCTTATGGTGTTCGACCCTATGGAGAACAGCAAGAAGTACGATGAAATCAGGGATTTAGTAAAAACCGAAGCTGTGGAGATAGCAACAGAGGTAACAACGGACGCTGAGGGACATAAAGTAATAATCCAAGTAAAGCAGTCCAAGAAATGGGACAAGCTCAAGCAGATAAACAGTGAAGTAGTAGGCTGGGTATCAATAGACGGAACAAATATAGACTATCCCGTACTCCAGCACCCCGGTGACAACGATGACTCTCAGTTCTATCTGCACAGGGATATATACAGAAACTACAGCGGATACGGAAGCATATTCCTTGATTACAGAAGCAACAAGGCAGTAAAATCGAAAAACCTCATACTTCACGGACATCATATGAATGACGGAAGTATGTTCCAGAACCTTATGGGATATGGAAAATATACTGCCGATATGAGCTTCTACAACGAACACCCGACAATAGAATTTGATACCCCTGACGGAGATGCCGTATATAAGATAATCTCCGTATTCAAGACAAGCACACTGGACGCTCACGGCGATTTCTTCAACTATCTTACAGGAAGCTTCGAGAGTGACGCAGAATTTATGAATTATGTATATCTTGTAAGGGCACGTTCGCTCATAAACACAGGAGTAACCTGCAACGAAAAGGATCAGCTCCTCACACTTTCCACCTGCTCATACGAGTACAGCGATTTCAGAACCGTTGTGGTAGCAAGAAAAACCAGAGTCGGCGAGGACAGCAGCGTTGATACTTCAAAGGCATCAGCCAACCCCAGTCCCCTGTGGCCTGACGTTTACTATGGCTTTGATGATTCCAAGAAACCAAAGGTAACCACATTCAAGACGGAAAGCAAGAACGGAAGAATTTCATGGTATGACGGAAAGGGCAATCTGAAGGGTAAGGAAAGAATGTTTACACTCCACGATGACGAGGACGAGCTTGCATCTGAGAACGCATCTTCAACCCAGCCTTCAACCCAGCCTTCAACCCAGCCTGAAACGCAGTCACCGCAGCCGCAGCCTGCAACACAGGCAGTTCCTACAAATGAACCCGAAGTAAAGGCTGAAAGCATACTCTTCAACTACAGCACACTTGTAGTTCCCATAGGCGAAAGAGATACGCTTGAAATATACTGGACACCCTCCAATGTTACGGATAAATCCATAAAATGGGAATCCAGCAACGCAAGCATAGCAACAATATCACCCGGCGGTATTGTAAAGTCAAAGTCACCAGGTGAATGTACAATCACAGCCGAAACATCAAATGGTAAGAAAACAAGCTGTAAGGTAATTATAACAGGCAGACAGGCAACAAAACTTACAATATCCCCCTCAAATTATTACACAGAAAAGAAGGGCGAGCAGTTCAAGATAACTGCATCTGTAGAGCCGAGCAACCATACAAGTACGGTAAAATGGGCTTCCTCAGATACAAAGGTAGCAACCGTAACAAGCAACGGTACTGTAAGAACAAAGGGATACGGAAGCTGTTCAATAACCGCATCAGTAGACGGTCTGGAGGTAAGCTGTACTGTAACAGTAAAGAAACCTGCTTCACCTACTCAGACTCCTACCCAGAAACCCACTCAGAAACCTACTCAGAAGCCTACTCAGCCGCCTACACAAGCACCCACACAGGCACCTACTCAGGAAGAACCTACACAAGCTCCCGAACCTCCCGCTCCAGTTGAGGAAAAAACTGACGGTGAATAACAGCTTATAATTACGCTCACAGTATGTGCGGCTGCAGCCGTGCGGAAGCTTTGCTTCCGCAGTGCTCAGAGCTTTGCTCTGAGCGGTCAAAAGCAAAGCTTTTGACCGCTGCAGCCGCAACACGGGCGAAGCTGTAATTACGGGAAAACTTAAGAGCCTGTTTAATATCCTTCCACACGCATCTTTTTGGCATATTTTGCCGATAACTGCGTCAAAAATGCTCGGAATACGTCAGTATTCCTGTGCTTTTTTCCTTGTTCTCAACAAAATGCTGCTCAAAAAGCTGCATATGTCAAGATATTAAACAGGCTCTAAAAAAACTGAAAGGCTGATTTTATGAATACGGCACTTATATACTATACCGCACATAAAACGGGTTACTGCGAGGCATCACTGAGAGGAAGCACAGAGCCTCTGGGAGTAAGCATAAGCAGGGTTTATGCGTCAGTGACGGCAAAGAACCTCGGAGAAAATATAAATGCCTGTCTGAACGAGTACGGAGTGCTGTTCATAGTCGGAGATATATCGAGAAATGACAAAGCAGGGCTTATGACGGTACTTTCACGAGGCTTCGGAGGAAGTAATGCGGAATGCAGGCAGATAAAAGCAGAAAACAGCACAGGTTATCTTATAGAGCTTGACGGAAAGAAAATCGTAATACTTCCCGATGTACCCGAAAAGATAAGCACGCTGGTATCTGCAGGACTGATAGAATATCTGAAAACGGAGAACTGAGCTATGAGAATGAGGAGAAAGCCTTGGGCAAGACCCGAACTTGACGCATGTGATTTTTTCATAAAAGAGCCTGAAAAAAAGAGAGGCATATGGAAATATGCTTTTGAAAAGAGAGAACAGCCGATTTATCTTGAACTTGGCTGCGGAAAGGGTTCTTTTATAGGACAGACAGCGTATGACCACCCCGAAATAAACTACATAGGAGTAGACATAAAGAGCGATATGCTGGGAGTGGGCAGGAGAAACATAGTAAAGATTTTCGGGGACAGACCCGTAAAGAACATACTTCTCACAGCATACAATGTAGAGCAGATAGAAAAAATCATTTCCCCGAATGACGGAGTAGAGAGAATATACATAAACTTCTGCAATCCGTGGGGGAGAGAGAAGCATAAAAAACGCAGGCTTACCCATACAAGACAGCTTGAGCATTACAAAAGCTTTCTTAAAAAGGGCAGCGAAATATACTTCAAGACAGATGATGACGGACTTTTTGACGAAAGTCTTGAATATTTCAGTGAATCGGGTTTTGAGGTAACATACTTAACCCGTGATTTGCACAGAAGCGAAGTAGAATACAACGTCGAAACAGAGCATGAAAAGATGTTCTCTCAGGAGGGCATACCCATAAAATACTGTATAGCCGTATACAGCGGCGAAAAACAATAGTAAAAAACATAAAAAACGCATACACAAAAAAACGAGAGGAGCAGTCTTATGAGGTTTAAAGCAAAAACTATATTTACGGCAGTTATACTTCTTTTTACCGTATTGCTTCAGGGCTGCTCATTTGCAGGAATTTCAGATGAAAATCTGCTTCAGCCGCCACGTGCAACAGGCGTAAAGGCTGAAATACAGAACCTTCTTGAAACAACCACAAAGGGCGACTATAAGCTGAAATATCCTCAGAGCGGAGAAAACCGTTCTGCCATAATAATGTGCAGCGATAATGACAGCGAGCAGAATGAAGCAATAGCCTTCTATACAACAGGAAAAGAAACCTCCATAAACCTTGCATTTATGAAGGAAACAGGCGGAAAATGGAGCGTCGTATATGTTGCGGCAAATCAGAATTCCGATGTTGACAGGGTATATCTCGGCGACATAGACAATGACAAGAAAAACGAAATCATAGTAGGCTGGGGTTCGTATGTTTCGTCAGGCAATCAGATAATAATGTACGATTATACGGGCGAAACTGTAACCTCAACAATGATAAGCGGAGATAACACGGCATATTCCGATATGGTTCTCACCGATATAACCGATGACGGAGTAACCGACCTTCTTGTACTTAACAACTATGTTCCCGCAGACGGAAGTCAGTCGGACAGGGCAAGGTCAGCAATACTTTACAGTGCCTGCGTAAACGGAACATTCTCTAAGGTATCGGAAATATCTACGGCAGCATCTGTCATTTCAGTATCAAAGCTTACGGTCGGAAATATTGAAGGCAACGTAAAGGCTGTTTTCTTTGACGGAACAACCCAGAACAGTTCGGACGAGCTTGTAACACAGGTAATATACTACTCAAAATCAGACCATATTTTGAAAAATCCGCTCAACGTAAACGATATTTCAGGAGAAAACAAGAACATAACACTGAGAAAAATATCAACATTATGTAAGGATATAGACAATGACGGAATAATCGAAGTACCTTCAACGTATATGCACGAGGTAAAGGACGGAGAAATATCATCAGCTCCGATTATCAGATGGTACAAGGTAATGGCGGAACAGGAGGACGTGAGAGAGGTTATGCAGACCTTCTCAAACTACTTTGACGCATTTTACTTTGTGCTTCCCGAAAGCTGGGAAAACAATATAGTCGTATCAGGAAACAATACTTCAAGAACCACAACCTTTTACGAAATAAGCGATACTGTCATAACAACTTCCGATGACGAAAAGTCAACTGAGGTTTCAACCGAGCAGAGAGTTGAAAATGCAACCATACCCGAAATAGACGACCCCGAAAAGCATGAGCAGAAGGAAACTGTAATTGTAAATACCGAGCCTTTGCTCATAATAAAGGTATTTACGCAGAAAGTATGGAAAAATGAGGGTTCGGCAAGGCTTTCCGAGGGATATACCGTAATAAAGAACGAAAACGGTCTGGTATATACTTTCAAAAACGGAAAAAGTGAAGATGACAGAATGAATATATCGGCAGAACAGATAAACAGAAGCTTTAATATAATAAAATGATAAAATAATAAAATAAAACTATAACCGAAAAAACGGAAAAGTTTTGATTGAACTTTTTCAAAAGTTCACGGTTTCCAAAGGCGGAGCCTTTGGTGGGATTTTTAAGGGCAAAGCCCTTAAACTACCTGCAAGGCAGAGGAGGCAGAAAGAATTGAAAAAGATACTTGTTTGTGAGGACGAGGCGGCAATACGTGACTTTGTGGTAATCAACCTTATAAGAGGCGGATACGAAGTCATAGAAGCTGAAAACGGTGAAATGGCACTCCAGAAATACGATGAAAACAACGGAGATATAGACGTAGCCCTGCTGGACGTTATGATGCCCGGAATGGACGGCTTTCAGGTCTGCAAGGAGCTCAGAAGAAGAAACGGCGACATAGGAATTATAATGCTAACGGCAAAAACTCAGGAAATGGATAAGATAACGGGACTTATGCTGGGTGCAGATGATTACGTTACAAAACCCTTTTCGCCCTCCGAGCTTGTCGCAAGAGTTGACGCTCTCCACAGAAGGGTAGTTCTTGCAAAGAAAACCAGTACGGGAAACTTCAGTGCGGAAATAAAATCAGGAGTATTCGTTCTCAACCTAAAGAGCAGAGCGTTGCTCAAAAACGGAAAAATAATAGAGCTTACTCAGGTAGAATTTCAGATAATGGAATACTTTTTTTCAAATCCCGGGGTTGCTCTCAGCAGAACCAGCATTCTGAAACACGTCTGGGGCGAAAATTATGTGGGCGAGGAAAAAATAGTCGATGTAAACATAAGAAGGCTCAGAATGAAAATAGAGGACAAGGCATCAACCCCCAAATATATCGTAACAGTATGGGGACTTGGATATAAGTGGGACGGCAAGGTGTAAATCCGCAGATTTGTACCCCGAAGCCTTAAGGAAAGCAGGGATAAAATGAGAAGAGGTATAACAGGTCGATGGCTTGTGAACACTTTCGGAGTAATTTTGGCTATAGTAGTATTTCTTGTGGTTGTTTTATCCCTCTTTATGAAGGGCTATTACTATAACGGAATACATCAGACGCTCAACGGACGTGTTGACGAACTGAGCAACGTAATAGGACACTACAGCAGGGAATATTTCGATGTCGGTGCAAGAGGATATGTCGAAAACTTTTCCGATAAGGAAAGTATGGAAATGATGATAATAAACTGGGAGGGAAAAATCGTAATCACCTCCACAGGTTTTCCTCCCGATGATTCCGTCGATATGCCCGACTACAAAATAGCGATAAACAAAAAAAACGAGGGCTACGGCTTCTGGCAGGGAATACAGAATGACGAGCATATAATGGCAGTCACCAAAATAATATACGATACCACAGGCGATTCGGTAGGGGCAATAAGATACTGCGTATCCCTTGAGCCTGCCGACAGACAGATATTCGTTATGATAATGTTTATGATACTTGTAGGTATGTCCATACTGTTTTTCGTGCTGATTTCGGGAGCGTATTTTGTCCGTTCAATCGTAAGACCCATTCAGGAAATAAACGATGTTTCAAAGAAAATAGCTCAGGGCAACTTTGATGCAAGACTTGAACGCAGACATAATGACGAAATAGGTGAACTCTGCGATTCCATAAACTATATGGCACAGGAGCTTGGAGCGTCCGAAAAACTCAAAAACGACTTCATATCCTCAGTATCGCACGAACTCAGAACTCCGCTGACGGCTATAAAGGGCTGGGCGGAAACTATGAAAATGGGGGATACCTTACCCGATTACAGAACCTTTGAAAATGGAATGAGCGTAATTATAAAGGAATCCGAAAGACTTACAGGTATCGTTGAAGAACTTCTGGACTTCTCCAGAATACAGAGCGGCAGAATGGTCGTGAATATGGAACGTATAGACCTTCTGGCTGAACTCGATGACGCTATATATATGCTCAGGGAACGTGCCTTGAATGAGGGCAAGCATCTCATCTATGACGAACCCGAATTTGTTCCTCCCGTTCAGGGCGATAAAAACAGAATAAGACAGGTTTTCATAAACGTTATAGACAATGCACTCAAATATACACCCGAATCGGGCGTTATAGGTATAGAAGTAAATCAGGAGGACAGAGGCAAGATAAAGGTAATCATAAGCGATAACGGCTGCGGAATACCTGCCGAGCATCTTCCTAAGGTAAAGGAAAAATTCTACAAGGCAAATCAGACGCAGAGAGGTTCGGGAATAGGTCTTGCCGTTGTTGACGAGATTATGAACCTCCATAACGGAAGCCTTGACATCGAAAGTACGGAAAATGTCGGAACAACGGTTATTCTGACATTCCCCACGGAAGAAACAGAAGATGAATGATTGAGAAAGGAGCTTTGAATATGGGTCAGACCAGAAAGGAACGCATAAAAAAAATAACCTCTATAGGCGGTTCTGCACTGATAGAGGGAATTATGATGAGAGGGCCGCAGAAAGTTATGGTGGCTGTGAGAACAGGCGAAAATGATATATATACTCAGGAACTGCCGTTTGAAAGCCTGCCCTCAAAGTATAAGATTTTCAGGATTCCGCTTATAAGAGGCTTTGCAGGTATGGTGGATTCAATGCGTCTGAGCTACAAGGCACTTTCGATTTCCGCAGACAAGGCTATAGAAAGCATACCGGAGGACGAGCAGGAAGAACCGTCAAAGTTTGAAAAATGGCTGGACGAAAAGTTCGGCGAAAAGCTTGTGGGAGCAATTATGACGCTTGCTATGATTATCGGCGTTGCGTTCTCGATACTTGTTTTCTTTATGGTTCCCACATTCCTTTACAATCTCATTTCGGGAGCGTTAGGCTCAAATGACGGAATGTCATGGCTGGGCGACAGGTTTTTCCGCTCACTTTTTGAGGGTATCGTAAGAATAATACTTTTCCTTGTATATATAATCCTGTGTTCACATATGCCCGATATGAAAAGAGTGTTCCAGTATCACGGTGCGGAGCATAAAACAATCTTCTGCTACGAAAGCGATGAAAAACTTACCGTAAGCAACGTTAAAAAGCATACACGCTTTCACCCCCGCTGCGGTACAAGCTTTCTTGTAATAATGCTGATTGTCGGCATAGTAATAGGCTTGTTCATACCGATTACCAACCCTCTGCTGAGAACGGTCGTAAAGCTTCTTCTTCTCCCCGTGACCTGCGGAATTGGCTATGAGTTCATAAGAATTTGCGGAAGATATGACAACTGGCTCACACGCATTATTGCAGCTCCGGGTCTGTGGGCTCAGAGAATTACCACAAAAGAACCCGATGACCATATGATAGAAGTCGCAATAAAGGCTATGAAAGCCGTTATCCCCGAAAACGGAGAGGACATTCTCCGCACAAAGAACTGATTTTTTATGACTTACAATACACTTTACAGAAACATTATTACATTCTTGAAAGAGGCAGGAAACGAAGCTCCTGCCTTTGATACTATGTGCCTTTTTGAAGATATTCTCGGTATGAACCGCCACAGGCTTATTGTTGACGGAAACAGGGAGATAAGTCAGACCGACTGCGAAAAAATAACAGAAGCTGCTCAGAAACGTGCGGAAGGCTTTCCTTTGCAGTACATTCTCGGAAAATGGAGCTTTATGGGCTTTGATTTTTTTGTCGGAGAGGGTGTTCTTATCCCTCGTGAGGATACATCTGTTGCCGTAAATCTCTGCATTGACGAAGTTAAGGCACTGGGAAAAGAAGCTCCCGAAATACTTGACCTTTGTGCAGGAAGCGGAGCAATAAGCATAGCACTTTCAAAGCTTATACCCGAAAGTACCGTAACCGCAGTTGAGCTGTACGAAAAAGCCGCCTGCTATCTCAGAAAAAATATATCGCTCAACAAGTGTGGAAATGTTTTTCCTGTTGCTGCCGATGTTTTCAGGGATATTTCCTTATTTGAAAATCAGCGGTTTGATGTTATCATATCCAATCCGCCCTATATAATTTCCTCAGAGATAGCTCAGCTTCAGAAAGAGGTTCGTTACGAACCCGAAACCGCTCTGGACGGCGGTGCTGACGGCTTTGACTTTTACCGTGAAATTATCGGCAGCTGGTCACGGCTTCTGAAAAAGAACGGTCTTATGGTCTTTGAGCTTGGCGAAAATCAGTTCGATACCGTTAAAAATATGCTTCTCGAAAACGGCTTTTCAGATATAAATTATGCCTTGGATATTCAAAAAATCAAAAGGGGCATAAGCGGAATAAAATATGCCTGAGCTATCGCATCAGCCTTGGGCGATTGCGGCGAAAAAAGACTTGTCTTTTTTCGGGCGTTAAGAGCTATGCTCTTAACGGGTATGCGGAGAAATCCGCATACCTCGCAATCGCCGCAGCTCTCAGCGTTGACGGAGATATTTTAAAAATCTTTTGGTATTATGTTGAAATAAGTCGTATATTATTATATAATATAAAAGTTGTAACTTTTTAACTGAGTTATACAAAAAATTCAGATTATCGGAAAAACGGAGGAAATTATGAAAAAGGCTCTTTTTATGGCAATGCTGATATGTATAAGTGCAGTATCTGCGGCAGGCTGCGGCTGTTCAGCAGACAAAAAGACATCTTCATCACAGGCACAGGCGATAATAACGGGTACGGACGCACCTGCACAGCAGGAAGCAACTCAGAATGTATCGGAACAAGCTCAGGTGCAGCAGGGAGAGGCTGTAGATGCTTCCTGGTTCAATGATGCGGTATTTCTTGGTGACAGCGTAACCCTTAAGCTCAGCTATTACTGCGATGCACACCCCGAAGCACTCGGAACAGCACAGTTTTTCTGTGCGGGAAGTCTTGGATATACAAACGCACTCTGGGATTTGAATGCCGAAGATGCCGTACACCCCTACTATAAAGGAGCTGTACAGCTTTCGGAGAACTGTGCGGTTGCAACAGGAGCTAAAAAGGTATTTGTAATGCTGGGAATGAATGACATAGGCTTGTACGGAGTTGAGGATACCCTGCAAAGCCTTAATACCTTGCTTAGTAAGATACATACAAATTCACCTGAAGCTGCGATTTACGTGCAGTCGGTTACACCTATACTCAACGGCTTTGAAAACGGAAGCTTCAGTAATGAAACAGTAAGAGCATTCAATGCAAGAGTATCACAGTACTGCGAGGTGAACGGGCTTAAATATATAGACATATACAGCCTTATGTGTGATGAAAACGGCTACCTCAAACCTGAAAACTGCGGCGACCCCGAGGCCTTGGGAATACACTTTACTGATTCGGCGTGTGAAATATGGATAGATGCTCTGAAAAGAAATGCAGCTTAAAAATATATCTGTGTACACTTAAAATAAAGGAGAAATAGAAAATGAAAAAATTAACGGCTTTAATGCTTGTTCTCAGCCTTGTGACTGTTATATTGTGTTCCTGTTCATCATCAGAGCCTTCATCACAGACGGCTCCCTCTGTACAGGCTTCAAAAGCTCTTTCCGAGGTTTTTGCGGATATAAAAGCTCAGGTACAGCTTTCAGAGATGAACGAGTTCACAAATGCAGCAAGCCTCGACAGGTATTACGGTATAGCGGAAGCTGATATTCAGGAGTTTGCAGGCGGTATAAACAACTCAGGAGTAGAGCAGGAGGAAATAGTTCTCGTAAAGGCTGCCGACAGCGGCAAGGCGGAAGCTATAAAGGCTGCACTCGAGAACAGACTTAATGCTAAATTAAATGAGAATGTAAACTACAATCCCGAACAGGCTGAGATGATAAAGAAATGTAAGGTAGAACAAAACGAGCTTTATGTTTCGATGATAGTGTCGGAGAACGCCGAAAAAATTACTGAGATATACAAGAGCGAAACAGGAATTGCATAAGTAAAACTGCATTGTGCGGAATGTGCGGCGATTGCAGACGACAAAAGCGTGCCGCTTTTGTCGTCTGCAATCGCAGTATGATAAAAGACGGAGGTATGGAAATTCATAAGTGCAGTCATTTATGAAAGGAGATGAAGGGTATGGATAATATATCAAGGCGTGAAGCGGGTATGCTGTACGTATCCGATGAAAGAGTGTTTGAACAGCAGAAGAAAGCAAGACGGCTTACGCAAATTCTCAATACTATTGACAGAAGCGATTTTCAGGGAATAGCTGATATAATAAAGGAACTGTTCGGCAAAACAGGAGAGAATGTTTTTGTAAATCCGCCTTTTTACTGTGACTACGGAAGTAATATAGAGATTGGCAGTAATTTTTTTGCTAATTATAACTGTACAGTTTTAGATGTAGCAAAGGTAAAAATAGGAAACAACTGTCTTTTTGCACCGAATGTTTCGATATACACGGCAGGACACCCGATACACCCTGCGTTAAGAAATACAGGATATGAGTACGGAGAAGCTGTGACTATAGGAAATAATGTGTGGATAGGCGGAAACAGTGTGATATGTCCTGGTGTTACCATAGGCGACAATGCGGTAATAGGTGCAGGTTCTGTGGTTACAAAGGATATACCGTCGTGGAGTGTTGCCGCAGGAAATCCGTGCAGGGTAATACGTGAGATAACGGACGATGATATGAACTATTATTTCCGCAGAAAGCGTCCCGATGAGGAGGCGTTCGGCTGTATGGGAAAAATGTGGCAGGAAAGCGGCGATACGGAAAAATATCCGATGCGGGGTCTGTAAAATATATATTGATTGCGGAGCGGTTCTCAGAAATGAGGACTGCTCCCGTTATTTTGTACAAAACCGTAACATAAAAAATTTTTTGCCATAATATATTATTGAGTAAACATCTGAAAGGAGATTATTATGGCAGAATATTCTGAATACGGAGTTGTTGATGACGAAAATTCAAAGGACTGTCCTAAAGAAACGGTATGTATAGATGCGTACAGAGTTTATGATAGTTGCGGCGACAAGAACTGTTTACAGGATTTGCAGGCATATTTTACCCAAACTGATCAGGTTATCATTGAGAAGGCGAACAATATACGTATAAAGGACGTAGATATTATAACGGTTTATGTGGATTTAGACCCCGTGCCGTTCCACAGAGGTTTTTACGGAGTGGATATGACATACTTTTTCGAGGTAACGCTTGACGCATATATGGCACCTGCGGCAGTTCCCGTATCGGTAAAGGGACTGAGTATGTTCAACAAGAAGGTAGTGCTGTACGGAAGTGAAGGAAACGTAAAGATATTCAGTTCTGATTTTACGATAAGCGATTCGGACAATCAGAGTACGCCTATTCAAAATCTGCCCAGAGCGACTGTTCAGGTAGCCAAGCCGATAGGGCTTACAGCAGGATTTTCGGCAAGAACATCATCGTATGCACCCTGCTGTCAGATACCTAATTTTATAACGAACCGTTTTGGCGGAGAATTTGTGCTTGATGCTGAAAAGAAGGTTGCAGTTACGATAGGAATATTCACCATAGTGCAGATAGAGAGGAATGTACAGATGCTTGTACCGACATATGATTTCTGTGTTCCGAACAAAGAGTGCGTAACCGGTTCAGATGACCCCTGTGAGATGTTCGAGAGGATAGAATTTCCTACCGAAGAATTTTTCCCTCCCAAGGTAACAGACCTTGGAAACGACAGCGAACCCTGCGGCAAGAGAGGAGTAGTTTAAGGGCTTCGCCCTTAAAAATCCTGACCAAAGGCTCCGCCTTTGGAAACCGCAAGCCTTTGAAAAGGCTTGACCTAAACTTTATGGTTCTGGGAAGATGAAATTCAGCCGTCCGAGAAAACTACGATGACAGATTTTTCATAGAAACTTATAACAACAAGTATGGCGAGGGTGCGGTAAATATCAGGATTGATATTGAACCCGACTGGCACGATGTCACCTTGGACGATACGGGTGCATATCTTGTTGCAGGCGGAACAACGACAATGCCGTCCTCCGTAAGCGATGAAACGGAGCTTTACAGGGTTTCCTATATGGTACCCAACGAACAGGAACAGGTAGGATATTCCGTATCTGCTACAGACAGGACATATAACAATTATTCCGTACAGACGGCAGACGGCGTACAGGAAAGAACCCGTGTGGATATTGTCTTTGGCGGAGTAGGCTCGGCGGATTCCGATGTCGATATTGAACAGGTCGGATATGTTCTTGTGCAAAGTCCGAAAGAGGGCGAAAATGCTAAATACGGTAATGCCGAATATTTCCGCAGTGCGGTTCTCAACGGCAGTCTGAGAAGTACTCTTGAAAATGCTTCGGCAGGCGTTACAGACAGTAAAAAGAGCTGTCTGCTCAGTGTGAAAGACTTTGAAAACAGCGGATATAATGTACGTCTGAGTATGACAAAGGTTACTATGCACACAGGCACAAACGAAACCGATACAAGCGGAGCTGTTCTTACAAACAAGAACAGGGTGAATATAGTCTTTGATATTCCAAACAACGAAGATACAAAGAAAAGCTTCTATACCTGCTATACGGTAATGAAAATCAAAAACAATCAGGGATATTATGAGTACCGTATTTCGCCCACACCTGCGACATTCAATCTTCGTGAAGCAGATACCGTGACGGAAAACGAACATAAGAAATCCTACTTTGTAAATGTTGAAAATGTAACCAACATCAGTTATGCTTACCTCAGCAGTAATCACATTACAGCCACAGAGGGAAGAAATCTTATACTTACACCTCATCTGCTGAAACAGACTGAAAACGGCGAGTATTATACAGGCAGATTTGTCAGGGTGGAAGCAGGAAAAACAGAGCTGACCTCAGAACAGGTTGCAAGGCTGAATGACGGAAAAGACGTAGAACTTGTTTTTGACCCGTCTGTTTACATCGGCGACCCGTTCTCCGAAAATACGCTTACAGTAAAGGTATATGCAGATAAAGTACTGAAAACGGATTCCTGATTTTCAGAAACTGCATTACACGGTTGTATTGGAGGAAATGCTATGAAAAAATACGTTGAGCCGAAGATGGAGAGTATAAGCTTTTTAATATCAGATGTTATTGCGGCATCGAAGCCGGTTTATGAAACGGGAAATGAATTTGAACATAACACAGATAACGGCAACGAGGAAACATTCCTTAATGATATGACAACTGATATTAATGACGGCGACTGGTAATGCAGAAGGCTTATACCTTTGGTATCGGTCAGAAAAAATAAAATATTGTATTGCGGCTTTATGCCGATAAAAAAATCACGCACCCCTTGTCTGAGTTTTTCGGATAAGGGGTGCGTGATTTCTGATACTGTCTATAAATGAGCAAATTTAAAAAATTGCACAAACGCTTGTCATTCCGAACGGAGTGAGGAATCTTTTTTAAGAACCTTCACTTCGTTCAGGGTGACAGGCAGTGTATATTTATTGTGCATAATCACGAAAAATGATATATTTGCTCAATCATAGATACTGTATTATTTCAGATACAGAAAAGCTTTTGTGTTCCAGTATGGATAGATTAGGATAAAGTAAGTTTAATAATAAAAAATATTAAAATTTACATTCCAGTATGGAAAGATTAAATGTCGGTATTTTCTATTATATCATATATATAAAAAAAGTAAAGAAGGTTAAAATTTTTATATTTCAAAAAAATCAATAAAAAATATTAAATGGTGTTGACAAAGAAATTGTAAAGTGATATTATGTGAATGAAAGGAGGTGTGAAATATATGAGATTAAAATTAAAATTTCTGCTTGAAAATAACCGTATGCCTTACGAATACCGAAAAGCCGTTTTGTCGTTTCTGAAAAAATGTCTTGAAAGTATTAATGAAGGAAAATATTTTGACGTTTATTTTTCGGGCAATAACAGAAAAGTATGGACATTTGCCGCAGGCTTTCCGAAATCGGCATTCGGAAAAGATTATATCGTACTCGGAAAGAACGAAATGACCATTATATTTTCAACATCGGACAAGCTGACAGGGTATATTTTTTATTCCGCATTTATTGCACAGAAAAATAAGATACACCCGTTAAAAGGCAATTCTATGAAACTGGTATCCATACAGAAATTAGCTGACCAGAGTGTTAAAACCGATACCGCACTGGTGAAGATGTTAAGTCCGCTTTGCCTGAGAGAACACGATAACAGACATGATACATACTATTCAGTATCAGGCGAAAATTTCAGAGAGGTAAGCAGGCGTATTATCGCAGGACAGCTTGAATGTGAAGGCTTTGCAAAGGAGCTTGCGGAAACGGTGGAAATTATTCCAATCAATGCCGGAAAGACGGTTGTCCGACATTACGGAAATTATATAGAGGTCAGTATAGGCGAATTTCTTATAAAGGGCGATAAAGCTGTTATAAATTATTTTTTGCAGTCGGGTATAGGTTCGAGAAAATCGGCAGGCTTTGGCTGTTTACAGCTTATCAGTGATTAAGTAAGGAGGAGGTATCCTTGAAAATTATATTTGATGAGTTTGCTGTGGAATGGAACGGCAGTACCGTTAATGTCGATACCCTGCTTCAGCCGACAGAATGGCGTTATTCGGCATCTGTTCTCGGGCTGAAAAGGTATTTCGATTTTATCTCAGGGTACGAGGAAGAAAAATACCTGTTGCTCAGCGGACTTCAGGACAAGGGCATAGCCTTGCCCGAAAATGTAAGTCCTGTATTCGGATTTGACGGCATTCTTTATAACAGTAAGGATATTACGGAGAAAAGCTATCTTTCTTTTGTGGAAAAGGATTTTGAATCGGAAATGACACATCTGAAAATTCTCGGCAATATCAGAAAATACGGAGATATTGATGACGAAAAAGAAAAACAAAAGACTTTGAAAGAAATCAATGACCTGATAAAGTCCAAATCTGTGCTGAAAAGTCTGCTGAAAGAAAAATTTGACGGCACAAACGGAAAATATTTTGAAAGTATTATCGCAGAAAACAGAGAAAAGATTATCAGGGAAATATACCGTTACAGTCCGCTTATGTACAGAGGGTTCAGCAATACAAACCTGTTGTTTGCCGATGCGGGAAATCACGCACGGTTACAGAACTATACGGTTGACGAGGGCAGAAAGACAAGGTATCTCGGCTATTGCTTTGATAAGGATACTTTTGTCGGAGATGATATTCCCGAATTTGATTTTATTCCGTTTGCGTTTACAAAGACTTATGAAAGCTATTTTGTCAACAATAATTTCAGCATAAAGGATTTGGAACGTACAAACCATCAGCTTCAGGAAAATATACATCGTAATGAGGAAGATAAATCGTCAAGCACAAAATTGTATAAAGCTCTGAAAAATGCGGTTGACTATATAAACTATGATGTGGAAATCATTATAAAGCCACGAGATAAGGAACAGTATCAGACATTGTTCGTCAGAGCGGAGCGTCTGAAAGCACTGAGAGAGCTTGACTATAATATTAAATTCTATTACAAGGTCAACGATGATTTTTACTTTAATCTGGAAAATGAAGTTTATGAAAGCTGTCTTAATAATGTACTTCTGAATGACGTGATAGAATTTATGCTGAAGCTGTCAGTAAAGCAGCAGGCAGACGATATAAACACGGGTATGACAAGAACTCAGATTGATAAAATTATCAGGATAAACGAAAAATGGAGAGGAGCGTCGGATATGACAGATATTGACAGAGCAAGAGCTACAGGATTTTATGTTTCACAACAATTTCTCAAAGATAAAAACGAAAACAAACTCAATTCTTACAAGCAGAAGTTAATCAGTGCTATAGTTGCCCACGATTACAGCAGAATGAATGAGATTTTACTCAGTCTGTCATCTTATATAAATCAGGAATTAGGGTTTGCGTATGCTTTGTTTGAAAATCCCGAAGAAAATATAGGGCTTGCCTATGCGTTTGCCAACTCGTTAAGCCCGAAGCCTGCAGATCCCAACAAGGATAATAATAAAGGAGAGTGAATAATATGTCAGAAAAAATAAAAGCAGTAACATTGACTATCGTTGCCAATATGACAAGTAACTACGGTGAGGGTCTCGGCAATATTTCCACAGTACAGAAAATCTACAGAAACAACAAGCAGTATGCCACACGCAGCAGAGAAAGTCTTAAAAATGCTGTATGTGTACAGTCAGGATTTTATGACGATTTGCAGACGTTGGTCAACGGTGCGGCACAGAAGCTTGCAGATGTGAATACAAATGCCGCAAATAACAGAGCCTTGGAGGGCGGTTATCTTACCACGGGAGATAAGACCTACAAACGCAACAGCTCATTTTATTTTACAGACGCAGTTTCTACAGACTACTTTATCAATGACACCTGTTTTCACAACAACTTATATCTTGCCACAAATTATGCCGACAAAAACGGCTATAATGTACAGAAAAGCGGCGGAGATGTCGGTTTAATGCCGTATCAGTACGAATTTGACAAGAATATGAAAATATACAGTCTGACAATAGCACTTGACGAGGTCGGCGTGGATAAGAACTTTGAGGCGGAAGCCGACAGGGAAGAGAAAATCGCAAGAGTTGAGGCTTTGCTTGATACGGTTGCAAATCTTTCTTTACAGGTAAAGGGCAGTATGGACAATGCCGAGCCTTTATTTGTGGTAGGCGGTCTTAGCAGCAGAAAGACGCATATGTTTGAAAATGCGGTCAGCGTAAAGAATGCACATCTTCTTGTACAGCCGATAAAGGAAAAAATAGGTGATACATTCTCCTGCGGTATTTTCCGCAACGGTCAGTTTGCCAACGAGGACGAAATTATCCGTGAACTGTCGCCGAAATCCACAGTGCAGTTTTTCAATGATATAAAGGCACAGGTCAGGGATTATTACAATCAGTGAAATGGGGAAGTCATATGAAAGCGATAAGACTTCATTTGAAACAGAGCAGTGCCAATTACAGACGTGAGGAAACCGTAAATTGCCGTATGACATATCCGCTGCCGCCGTATTCCACTGTTATAGGAGCAGTTCACAAAGCCTGTAACTATACGGAATATCACGATATGGCGGTAAGCATACAGGGAAAATATTCGTCCTTACAGCGGAAGCTGTTCCGTGAGGACTGTTTTCTGAACAGCCTTTGTGATGACAGGGGCATTCTGGTTAAAATGTGTGACAGCGGTATTCTTTCCTCAGCGTATGAGGTTGCAGCGTCAGCCATAAAGGGACAGGGCAACAGCTTTGAAAAGGAAATCACGGTAAATGTTGTCAGCCGTGAGCTTCTGGAGGAATATAAGAGCCTGAAAAAACTCAGCCGAAGAATTGACGAGGTAAACAAGAGGGTCAAAGCCAAAAAAGACAGGCTCAAAGTGATGAAAAAAGACGGTGTTTCCCCGCAGAAAATCAAGTCGTATCGAGCATTTGTCAAGGGATTGGAAACAAGGGTGAAGAACTATGAACAGAAATACTGTAAAGAACCGTATGACTGTTTCAGAACATTAACCAAAGCCCCGAAGTGTTATGAACTGCTTTTTGATGTGGAGCTGATTATACACATTGTCAGCGATGATGAAACAATGAGCGATATTATGTCAAACATAGATAATCTTACGGCTATCGGCAGGGGAGAGGACTTTGTGGAAATTATCAGTGCCGAGGAAACCGAGCTGGACGAATTTTCTGTGCTGAGCAAAAAACGTGCGTATGAAAACAATACCGCATCAGATAAGTTTATATCCTATATTCCCTTACAGATTGTCGGCAACAGGAAGTTTGTAAGAGCAGGTGACAGAACAAATCATCTCAACGGAACAAAATATCTTATAAACAAAAATTATACAGTTCAGAATAAAAAGAGGATATTCAATAAAATCCCTGTTTTATGTACGGGAGATTACAAAATCAGAAATGATTGTGACGGTGTGCTGTTCGACAGCTATAATGAAGAAATTATGCCTGTGTTTCTTGTATAAGATGAATGATTAAAAAAATCTGTCGGGAATATTCATATAAGGGTATTCCCGACAGGAAGTGAAGAAGGTATTATGTGTGACTGATTTAAAACAGAAAACGGAAAATTTATATGCAAAATCCAACCCTGAGGAAACCATAAGGGAACATACGGATAATTTGCTTCATCAGGCAGAACTGCTGAAAAAATGCGGATATATTTCTGATGAAAGCCTTTATGAAGATTTGCTTGTAAGCTGTGAATATCACGATTACGGAAAGGTCAACGAGAAATTTCAGGAAAGAATACAAAGTCCGACATACCGAAGAATGACGGATACGGAAGTACCGCACAATGTATTGTCGGCATTTCTGGTTGACGAGGAAAAATGTAACGATTATATAAATGTACTGTTTGCGGTACTTCATCATCATTACCGCAGACAGTCGCCTGTAAATTATATCAACAGTAATTCAGATATTATTTTTGAAGAGCTTGAAAAGATAATGAACGGCTCGGATATTGAAGAAACTGAGGATTTTTTCGACAGCCGCAGTCTGGATTTGACATCAGATGTTGCCGACAAGCTGGAAGAGAAAACCGAAAACAAGAAAAATCTGATTTTACTGAAAGGCTTTCTGCATAAGTGCGATTACAGTGCCAGTGCAGGAACAGACTGCGAAATCAGAAACGATTTTCTGGACAGGACAATGCAGCAGTGGAAAGAAACATTACATATACAATATAATGAACTGCAAAAATTCTGTCTGGAGAACAGAGAGAAAAATATTATTGTCACCGCTCCGACGGGAATGGGAAAAACAGAGGCAGGTCTTTTGTGGTGCGGTGATAACAAGTGCTTTTTTGTTCTGCCGCTGAGAACGGCTATCAATGCGATGTATGAAAGATTTAAAAACAATCTGTTTACCGATTACAAAGAACAGGTAGCGTTATTACATTCGGATATGAAGTCTTACTATCTGAATGAAAAACAAAATGAGTATGAGAAAACTGATGAACAGGGAATAGATTTTGATTACATAAACCGAAGCAGGCAGTTGTCTATGCCGATAACGGTATGCACACCCGACCAGATATTCAGTTTTGTGCTGAAATATCCCTCGTATGAACATAAACTTGCAACACTGTCCTATTCAAAGCTGATTATTGACGAAATACAGATGTATACTCCCGAATTACTTGCGGCGGTAATGTACGGTATACAGATTATAAGGTCAATGGGCGGAAAAATTGCTGTGCTGACTGCTACTTTACCGCCGTTTGTCAGATATGAATTGCAGAAAATTTACGGAGATGATTATGTCGGACAGGATTTTTCGGATTACGGCATTGTCCGACATAATCAGAAAACTTTTGAAAAAGAAATGACGGCACAGGATATTATTTCCGAACTGGATAAAAGAAAGAAAGAAGAATACGGCAAAAAAATTCTTGTGGTATGCAATTCCATAGATGTTGCCGACAGAATTTATGCTCAGCTTAAAGAGTATTATCAGAACGAATTTGAAGTACATTTATTTCACGCTCATTTTATACGCAGGGACAGAAAAGAAAAGGAAGCGGCAATTCTGAAAGCGTCCGCAGACCGTACAAAAAAAGAAATATGGGTTTCCACATCTGTTGTTGAGGCAAGTCTTGATATTGATTTCGATATTCTGTTTACGGAGCTTTCGGACTTGTTTTCACTGTTTCAGCGTATGGGGAGGGTCAACAGACACGGCAAAAAGCCGTATGACAAAACCAACTGCTATGTATTTACGGAGTTACAGGGAAATGCAAAGCGTTTCAGCTTTTACGATAAAGATATTTACCGACTTTCCGCAGAAGCGTTGAAAGACACTGAGGACGGTATTATTGATGAAAAGCAAAAGAAGTATCTGATTGATACATATTTATCATTGGAGAATGTCAGAAAGACAGCGTATCTTAAAACCTATTCTCAAACGTTGAAATACTACAGGGAATTAGATGACTATATAGAAAAAGATGCCGAAAAATTCAGAAAAATCCTGTCTTATGATGTCATTCCGAAAGAGGTATATCAGAGCAACAGAGAAGCTATAAAAAATGCCGAAATGACGGTATCATCAGGTTATCGCCTTCCCGAAACTGAAAAAACAGGACTGTCGGAAGCGGAAATCAAAAGGAAAATTTCACAGAACAAGCTTATCGCAAGAAATATTATAGAAAGCTTTATGGTGCCTGTATCACTTTACAGGGTACGCAGCTTTAAGGATTGGAGTCTGAGTAATGACAGACTTGGCATTACTGTTATCGGTAACTGTCGGTACGATAAGGAAAACGGTCTGATTTTTGATAAATCAGCGGTAAATAAGGGGAAATCTGCTGACAATGTGCCTGATGATGACAGCAACGACAATTTCTTCTGAGGTGGGGTATATGGATAAGGAAAGAATATCCGGTATGCACATTTATTACTATTTTGTTTGTAAAAGAAAGCTGTGGTATTTTACACATCAGCTCGATATGGAAACCGAAAATGAAGATGTCCGTATCGGGAAATTTCTTGATGAAACCACCTATCAGAAATGGGATAAGCATATTATGATTGACGGTGTTATCAATATTGATTATATTGCCGAACACAAGATGCTGCACGAAATCAAAAAAAGCCGAAAAATTGAAGAAGCAGGCGAATGGCAGATAAAATACTATCTGTATTATCTCAGAAAAAGAGGTGTTACAGGGCTTACGGGAAGAATTGATTATCCGCTTCTGAAACAAGGCAAAAATATCGTACTTACACAAGAGGACGAAGCACAGCTTGAAATTATTTGTGATGATATTGTCAGAATAACGGAAAGTCAGTGTGTTCCGCCAATGGAAAGCAGGAAAATATGTAAGAAATGTGCCTATTATGAGTTTTGCTTTATATAAGGAGGGTGATTGTATGTCGAGAAGATATTATTTATATTCAGCAGGAAGTATCCGTCAGAAGGATAAAACCATAGAGTTTGAATCGGGAGAAAATAAACGCTCTGTTCCGATAACAGATATTGATGAAATTTATGTGATGAATGATATGAAGCTGACGACAAAACTGCTCAATATTCTGTCACAGTATGGTATTCCGATTCACTTTTTTAATTATCATGAATTTTACATCGGCAGCTTTTATCCGAGAGAAAGCAAGCAGGCAGGAAAGCTTCTTGTACAGCAGGTGAGTGCCTATACCGATACGGAAAAAAGATTGTATCTTGCTCAGAAAATACTTCAGGCAGCGGCAAAAAATATCTACCGTAATCTAAGGTATTATAACGGACGTGGCAAGGATTGTACGGAAGCTATGGATAAAATCTTTCATCTGATTCCAAGTCTTGAAAAGGCTCGGACGATTGAGGAGCTTATGGGAATTGAAGGAAATATCAGGAGAGAATATTACTCAGCCTGGAATGTTATCATAAATCAGGATATTGATTTTACCAAAAGGGTATATCACCCTGCCGATAATATGATTAACAGTATGATTTCGTTTGTAAACTCTATGATGTATACTCAGGTATTATCGCAGATTTATAAAACTCAGCTTAACCCTACAATCAGTTTTTTACATCAACCCGGAGTAAGACGTTTTTCTCTCGCACTTGATGTGTCGGAAATATTCAAGCCTCTTATCTGCGACAGGCTCATATTTTCCTTGCTTAACCGCAATCAGATTACGGAAAAGAGCTTCGTTCAGGATTTTAACGGTCTGCGAATGACTGAAAAGGCATCGAAAACGATTGCCGCCTCTTTTGATGAAAAGTTAAATCAGACTATCAGACATAAGGAGCTTAATCGTGAAGTTTCATATCAGTATCTTATAAGACTGGAACTTTATAAAATCATTAAATACCTTATCGGAGAAAAAGATTACAACGGCTTTGAAATATGGTGGTAAGTCAAAGGGGGAAATATTGTGTATGTGCTTCTGGTGTATGACATAGAAACAGATGAGCAGGGCAGAAAAATTATACAAAGGGTTTTTAAAATATGTAAAAAATATCTTATACATATTCAGAATTCTGTCTTTGAGGGAGAAATAAGTAAGCCTGATTTAATTTTACTGCAAAAAGAACTGGACTGTTATATAAGAAAAGATAAGGATTCTGTTATTGTGTTTCAGTCAAGACAGGCACGATGGCTAAAAAAAGAATTCTGGGGTAAAAAAGATGATAAAACTTCAAACTTTTTATAATCTGTCGACCGTTGATACAACAAAAAACACGGGAGGTTGACAGATTGAAAAAAGCTTTCTGCTATCGCATATCTGATTGATATTTTTAATAAAATATCAAAAAAAGCGATATATTTTCAGGGGGGTTGACAAAACAGCGTGCTTATGTTATCATAAGTACGCTGTAGAAAATGCGACGGCTTTTAATCTATCCATACTGGAATGTAAATATTATATTTTTTACAAACGCCGTATTGGTAACGGTCTTTTAATCTATCCATACTGGAATGTAAATTCACTAATTGCAAGCGAAAAGGCAAGAATGGCAGTACTTTTAATCTATCCATACTGGAATGTAAATACCGATACCGAATTATATAATTTGGCGTCATATCTGCTTTTAATCTATCCATACTGGAATGTAAATAAATATAAACTATCTGAGGGAATTACAATACAATCCTTTTAATCTATCCATACTGGAATGTAAATCATACTCAAACATCTGCAAACATCTGTTTAACATCACTTTTAATCTATCCATACTGGAATGTAAATTATAACAATTATAACAAAATGTTTTTTAGATGTCAACTTTTAATCTATCCATACTGGAATGTAAATTTTTCTTCACGTCTTTTATACCCATCTCAGAGAAGTACTTTTAATCTATCCATACTGGAATGTAAATTATATAGAGTTAAGATTTTGTTTTGCAAGAATGTAATCTTTTAATCTATCCATACTGGAATGTAAATGATGAAGAGACAGACAATCCTGCTAATGATAAACCGCTTTTAATCTATCCATACTGGAATGTAAATAAAGTATAACCAAAAGTGTGAACGGACGGCACGCCTCTTTTAATCTATCCATACTGGAATGTAAATAATTGAAAGAACGGCAACAGAGCTAATAAGAAACACTTTTAATCTATCCATACTGGAATGTAAATTGAAGTCAGTATGCTGTATTTCTTGAATAAGTCACTTTTAATCTATCCATACTGGAATGTAAATACGTTAAGGGACAGCTCAATTATAAACGGATTGAATCTTTTAATCTATCCATACTGGAATGTAAATTTGCGAACTGCGATATAAGCAACAACTATTGCTATACTTTTAATCTATCCATACTGGAATGTAAATGCACATACTGTATACACTCCATAACAGATTTCTTATACTTTTAATCTATCCATACTGGAATGTAAATTTATTTTTTCAAGAATTTTATTTACTATACATTTTACCTTTTAATCTATCCATACTGGAATGTAAATACGTTAAGGGACAGCTCAATTATAAACGGATTGAATCTTTTAATCTATCCATACTGGAATGTAAATAAGCATTGAGGAGGCGGAAAAGCTATGCTCAAGGCTTGCTTTTAATCTATCCATACTGGAATGTAAATCGTTCACGCTGTTTCAACATATCGTCAAGAAGTGGCTTTTAATCTATCCATACTGGAATGTAAATCCACAAAGCAACTGCAATTCTAAATCACGTTGCGGCTTTTAATCTATCCATACTGGAATGTAAATATCTCAGCGAAGTAGGGACAATATCCGTTTACAGTCTTTTAATCTATCCATACTGGAATGTAAATCCCTTTAAGGGCGGGGTATCATCAATATAATGAAAATCTTTTAATCTATCCATACTGGAATGTAAATCACTTTAATTTATAATACTGACCATAACCGAAGTGCCTTTTAATCTATCCATACTGGAATGTAAATGCTTTAGACTTATAATTTGTTATTACAATACGCTTCTTTTAATCTATCCATACTGGAATGTAAATTTCTGCACGTGACCGTCAAAAATAGTCGAACCAAGTCTTTTAATCTATCCATACTGGAATGTAAATTTAAATGAATATAGTTCACCTTTAACCTCTGTGACACTTTTAATCTATCCATACTGGAATGTAAATGTTATATTCTGCTTCAGCCTCTCGCAATTGACGTGCGCTTTTAATCTATCCATACTGGAATGTAAATATTTCTATTTGTTCCCACTGCTCCGCTGTACCTGTCTTTTAATCTATCCATACTGGAATGTAAATAAAAGAAAATTTTTTGACCTGTCGGTTTAAATACCTTTTAATCTATCCATACTGGAATGTAAATCTGTAAGCACGCTTGCAAAGTGAATATTCCTCCACCTTTTAATCTATCCATACTGGAATGTAAATTTAGGACAGCGTGATTATTTAAGCTGTTTTTGCAGCTTTTAATCTATCCATACTGGAATGTAAATATTTGCAGGGGAGAATGAGTTAAGAAAAGTAACTCACTTTTAATCTATCCATACTGGAATGTAAATTCTTTCGCCCAAGGGGGCATATCTTTGTACATCTTTTCTTTTAATCTATCCATACTGGAATGTAAATACATTGGCGGTACTTTCCGCTGCTTGCTGTATATTCTTTTAATCTATCCATACTGGAATGTAAATATGTTATTGATTTTGACACAACTCAAAAAACAGCGGACTTTTAATCTATCCATACTGGAATGTAAATGTGCATACTCGTAACGGATAAACTCTTTGTATGTGTCTTTTAATCTATCCATACTGGAATGTAAATGCAAGTACATAATGCTTATGCTTATGGTCTAGCACGTCTTTTAATCTATCCATACTGGAATGTAAATAAATTTTTAAAAGCGATTGTTGAGCGTTTGAAAAATACTTTTAATCTATCCATACTGGAATGTAAATCAAGGACAAAGGTATTTCAATAATAGCAAATCATAACTTTTAATCTATCCATACTGGAATGTAAATTTATTAGCAACAGAACGAAATAAATCTTCCACAACCTTTTAATCTATCCATACTGGAATGTAAATATCCTTGACAGTTTCTACTCACTAAACACCAAATAACCTTTTAATCTATCCATACTGGAATGTAAATATGTATCAGCCGCTGTTAAATGACGTGCTAGACCACTTTTAATCTATCCATACTGGAATGTAAATTAATTTTTATGCCTGTATCGACACAGCATTTCAGCCTTTTAATCTATCCATACTGGAATGTAAATATAAGTGCTGAAATGTTGGAATATTCTACCAAAAACTTTTAATCTATCCATACTGGAATGTAAATGTTTTTGTTAAGGGTATGTGTGAAAGATCGTACTTCTTTTAATCTATCCATACTGGAATGTAAATATGCGTTCCGTGTTCCGAGATTTCCAGAAGTGTAAAAACTTTTAATCTATCCATACTGGAATGTAAATATTGAAAATTATCGTATGACTGAAACAGAAACGAATGCCTTTTAATCTATCCATACTGGAATGTAAATGTTTTGCTTTCGGTCATCGGTGCAAAATGTTCAAGACTTTTAATCTATCCATACTGGAATGTAAATCCCGAAACGACAACAAACAATGCAAAAATTTTAGAGCTTTTAATCTATCCATACTGGAATGTAAATTTGAATGAATATAAATCACCGTCAACCTCTGTGACAGCTTTTAATCTATCCATACTGGAATGTAAATATCTTTGCTGTCAGCTTATCATTTTTCAGATTTATCTTTTAATCTATCCATACTGGAATGTAAATAAGATTATTTCTGATAAAAGTTTCACCGCTGTCTGCTTTTAATCTATCCATACTGGAATGTAAATTCTGAATAGCTGGATTGTTTTCGTATCTTTCAACTCTTTTAATCTATCCATACTGGAATGTAAATGTGTGTACTCATAGCGTATCGTACTGCGTCTATTGCGCTTTTAATCTATCCATACTGGAATGTAAATATGTATCAGATTGACGTTCTGCTTCATCAGCGTACCTTTTAATCTATCCATACTGGAATGTAAATGAATGACCCAAAGACCCGTAACCAATACGAAAAGGCTTTTAATCTATCCATACTGGAATGTAAATCATCATTAGTGGAAGCTAAAGAATATTATGAAGAAACTTTTAATCTATCCATACTGGAATGTAAATGTAATTTTAGTTGTATTTTGTTATTGTTACCACTTCTTTTAATCTATCCATACTGGAATGTAAATTGCGAAGCGTCAATGTTCGTCTTACGGAATAAACGCTTTTAATCTATCCATACTGGAATGTAAATGAATTGAATATGATTGAGGTGAAATTATAGGATGAAAACTTTTAATCTATCCATACTGGAATGTAAATATGTAGAATTAAAGGCAAAAATAGACGCTGTAGAAAACTTTTAATCTATCCATACTGGAATGTAAATTTACAATCCTCTCGAAGAGGAAATCGAATGTGAGTTCACTTTTAATCTATCCATACTGGAATGTAAATTTTAAGTACTTAGAACCGTATGTGAGTGATTTACAACTTTTAATCTATCCATACTGGAATGTAAATACAAATACAGCCCCGCCTTTTCAAAAACGGCATATGCTTTTAATCTATCCATACTGGAATGTAAATATACGAAAAGGTTCAAAAAATGGAAAAACATTCTACTTTTAATCTATCCATACTGGAATGTAAATCAGTATTGAAAATTTTCTGCTAAAGCACAACGTTCCTTTTAATCTATCCATACTGGAATGTAAATTTGCACAAATTATTCATTTTTCGCTTCTCCTGTTCGCCTTTTAATCTATCCATACTGGAATGTAAATTGCTATTTTATGTCGAGCGTTGCTAGGGTCTATTCCGCTTTTAATCTATCCATACTGGAATGTAAATTATAATCTTGGCAAAAACGCTTATGCGTCAAGTACAGCTTTTAATCTATCCATACTGGAATGTAAATGCACGTCACAAAACGTGCAGGGGAGAAATAAAAAGTCTTTTAATCTATCCATACTGGAATGTAAATAACGTTTGTTTATGTATTATTCTATCAAATATCATCTCTTTTAATCTATCCATACTGGAATGTAAATACGACCTGGACAGCAGTCTTAACCGCAGAGAACATCCTTTTAATCTATCCATACTGGAATGTAAATCACATAATACTGACCCTGAAGCTTCAGGCGGTACTGGCTTTTAATCTATCCATACTGGAATGTAAATGAAGACTTCCTGCACGTTGTTTTACTTGCAGACTTCCTTTTAATCTATCCATACTGGAATGTAAATGTTCTTTTGTTTGTTAATTTTGACAGATAAATGTCAAACTTTTAATCTATCCATACTGGAATGTAAATTTTACAGTATTTCCACACATATAAATTTTCACATTTCTTTTAATCTATCCATACTGGAATGTAAATGAGGGTGTGTAGGGGTCTGTCGGTTGATCTACAAACTTTTAATCTATCCATACTGGAATGTAAATTGGTCTTTGTAGCTAATAATTTAGCTATGTATTCACATCTTTTAATCTATCCATACTGGAATGTAAATTTTCATATAGTTTTCTATCCTCACGCAACAAAGACTTTTAATCTATCCATACTGGAATGTAAATAAACAAAACGGTTCTGAAAGGTGTGGAAGGTAGTGACTTTTAATCTATCCATACTGGAATGTAAATTAAAGGGGGGTAGAGTGGGTCGGGGGTCGCTGTCCCTTTTAATCTATCCATACTGGAATGTAAATTGCGGACGTGCTTTCCGCACGGCAACACGCAGACCCTTTTAATCTATCCATACTGGAATGTAAATTTTTTGCAACATCGAAGCATTTGACATAGAGATAGTCTTTTAATCTATCCATACTGGAATGTAAATGAATGGGAAGACCTTGAACCACAAAAGGAAATAACTTTTAATCTATCCATACTGGAATGTAAATATCTGACGGCTTCTGCGTCAGAACCTCGTAAATTGTCTTTTAATCTATCCATACTGGAATGTAAATAATCAAATTATGAATTATTTCTTGAGTTGCTCGGCACGCTTTTAATCTATCCATACTGGAATGTAAATTGAGGACGGCAAAATCTTAGGAGCGGAAGACTTTTTCTTTTAATCTATCCATACTGGAATGTAAATGTTTCATATTTGGATATATTCGCATTATCAATATCCTTTTAATCTATCCATACTGGAATGTAAATGTTCCTCGCTCTGTTTGTCCTGATGGCATTTGGAATCTTTTAATCTATCCATACTGGAATGTAAATAAGGACGAATATCGACGCTTCGCAAGGGGAAACTTACTTTTAATCTATCCATACTGGAATGTAAATGTAGATAAGTTGACCGCAAGCACAACCACATTCACCTTTTAATCTATCCATACTGGAATGTAAATACAGGTCAAAAAATTTTCTTTTTGGGAGTTGACGACCTTTTAATCTATCCATACTGGAATGTAAATCCGTTTCTTTGAGGACTTTGCCCCCTGTTCAAGGGCTTTTAATCTATCCATACTGGAATGTAAATTATTGAATTTTTCCTCAAGGTCTGTCAGTGCTATTTTCTTTTAATCTATCCATACTGGAATGTAAATTCATCTTGTCAAATTGCTGTCGGAAAATGAGTTCTCTTTTAATCTATCCATACTGGAATGTAAATATATTGTAACGTTTTGAAATTTTCGCAAGTCTTGACCTTTTAATCTATCCATACTGGAATGTAAATTTCAGCCGCACTCAGACAGACGGACATTGACTTATACTTTTAATCTATCCATACTGGAATGTAAATCCACTTGAACTACCTGAACCGCTTTCAGTTGGTTGCTTTTAATCTATCCATACTGGAATGTAAATAGACACATTGCATAAACATCATACGGTAAACAAAACCTTTTAATCTATCCATACTGGAATGTAAATATTATTTCTGCGGTTTTTGAACAATCGAAGCATTTGCTTTTAATCTATCCATACTGGAATGTAAATGTTTTTTTCAGAGTATGACGTTCTACTCTGGTATAACTTTTAATCTATCCATACTGGAATGTAAATGTTGGAAACTTTCAAGTTTTCAACAGGCTTTCAATGCTTTTAATCTATCCATACTGGAATGTAAATAGAAAAGCACTTAAAACAGCGTTTCCGCTTATGGTAGCTTTTAATCTATCCATACTGGAATGTAAATGCAACTGGTAAGGTTTTAACTGACGGTGGCGGTGTCGCTTTTAATCTATCCATACTGGAATGTAAATTTTGTGGCAAGTACTTACCGTCAGCAAGTTTAAATTCTTTTAATCTATCCATACTGGAATGTAAATTTGAAGTCTTATAATAAATGTCAAATGTCAGTGGAGCTTTTAATCTATCCATACTGGAATGTAAATGAACTTATTACCGCCTCGCATTGTAGATTGTAGGACTTTTAATCTATCCATACTGGAATGTAAATGAGGGTTGGAATTCAAAAGTTATAGCTTCTGTTATATCTTTTAATCTATCCATACTGGAATGTAAATGGGCTTGCGGCGGCTGTCCACAAATTAACGATTGAGGCTTTTAATCTATCCATACTGGAATGTAAATTTGTTTTTTCTTGCTTGTCTGAGCCTTTGTGGAAATCTTTTAATCTATCCATACTGGAATGTAAATGCAATATCAATATAGTGACAAACGAAAGACGGAGCACTTTTAATCTATCCATACTGGAATGTAAATATAAATGGTAAAAACAGGTCAATTTTGGTATATGGCTTTTAATCTATCCATACTGGAATGTAAATCAGAAAATCTTTATTAAAAATACAATTGTTTGCTGCTTTTAATCTATCCATACTGGAATGTAAATATATTCAATAATTTACTATTTGTTCTTTTTTTATCGCTTTTAATCTATCCATACTGGAATGTAAATAAATGTCATCTCTTGAAAAATTTTTAATGGAAGCCCCTTTTAATCTATCCATACTGGAATGTAAATTTTATTATAACAATTCAATATACACAAGAAGCAAATCTTTTAATCTATCCATACTGGAATGTAAATTATTTCGCCGAAATGGGCATAAAAGACGTGAAGAACTTTTAATCTATCCATACTGGAATGTAAATGCTGTAAGCAAAAACAAAATTTCAGAAGGCTTAAGCTTTTAATCTATCCATACTGGAATGTAAATTAAATGATATGTTTTAATGCAAAACTGCCGTCACACCCTTTTAATCTATCCATACTGGAATGTAAATGAAAGCTAATCCTGAACGTCAAAGAACGCTAGAGGCCTTTTAATCTATCCATACTGGAATGTAAATGAAAAAACAAAGGACTATGAGGAAACTGTAAAAGAAGCCTTTTAATCTATCCATACTGGAATGTAAATCTGTAAACACGGTTTACAAAAATCACACGTCCGATACTTTTAATCTATCCATACTGGAATGTAAATAGATTTTCTTCACGTTGTTTTGCTTGCGGACTTTGCTCCTTTTAATCTATCCATACTGGAATGTAAATATGTTATAACGTTTTGAGATTTTCGCAAGTCTTGACCTTTTAATCTATCCATACTGGAATGTAAATCCTTTAAAATTGCAATTTTCTATCATTGTGAAACCGCTTTTAATCTATCCATACTGGAATGTAAATACTTTCGTTGTCTGTTGCTTCGGGTAGATCTGCTGTCTTTTAATCTATCCATACTGGAATGTAAATCTTGGTTTGTCAATCCCCCTAGCCGCAGCACGGCAAGCTTTTAATCTATCCATACTGGAATGTAAATCCTTTATAATCTGCCATAATTTTTCTCCTTTCAGTACTTTTAATCTATCCATACTGGAATGTAAATTTTTTATCATCGACTAATGTGTGAATTATTCCATTCCTTTTAATCTATCCATACTGGAATGTAAATAGCTGAGGGAATTGCAACAGGTATCAACGATAGTGCTTTTAATCTATCCATACTGGAATGTAAATGCTGAATGTGTTGCAGAAATAATTCAGCAGACTTTTTCTTTTAATCTATCCATACTGGAATGTAAATTTTTGTCTTTGTTTCAGCATATCATCAAGAAGTGGCCTTTTAATCTATCCATACTGGAATGTAAATAAAAAAATCGGTGTGTTTTTGGGGAAATTGACAGGTGCTTTTAATCTATCCATACTGGAATGTAAATTTTCATATAGTTCTATCCTCACGCAACAAAGAACACTTTTAATCTATCCATACTGGAATGTAAATATGTTATAACGTTTTGAAATTTTCGCAAGTCTTGACTTTTAATCTATCCATACTGGAATGTAAATGTTATTTCCGTACAACTCAATAAGAAATTTTGCAACTTTTAATCTATCCATACTGGAATGTAAATAGATATAAACTATCTGAGGGTATCACAATACAATCTCTTTTAATCTATCCATACTGGAATGTAAATAAGTTTACGATACCGTACAAAAATGAAATGCTGGGCTTTTAATCTATCCATACTGGAATGTAAATATTTTTGACGTCAACTTATCATTTTTCAGATTTATCTTTTAATCTATCCATACTGGAATGTAAATATAATTCGCACAGTTTATGCCCATAAGCTCCTCATACTTTTAATCTATCCATACTGGAATGTAAATGACAGAATGCCGTTGCCATTCTTTGAGAATGTTTGCTTTTAATCTATCCATACTGGAATGTAAATTTCCTATATCGCATAAATCCATTACCACACCCCATTCTTTTAATCTATCCATACTGGAATGTAAATGCTCATAAGTAGTAACAACATTTTGCATCGTGTCAACTTTTAATCTATCCATACTGGAATGTAAATTGTTATACGCAGGAGTACAAATACGCTGACAGTCTGCTTTTAATCTATCCATACTGGAATGTAAATTTTTCGAGATACAGTCCTGAGCGGTCTTTTTGAGTCTTTTAATCTATCCATACTGGAATGTAAATGCGATACCGTCAAGGGAATAATTCTTAAAATGTAACTTTTAATCTATCCATACTGGAATGTAAATTTTCATTGACTTCCATAGCATAACCCATTTTCGTTCCTTTTAATCTATCCATACTGGAATGTAAATAAAGAAGGAGTAACAGGCTTGGCGGTAGATATTTTCCGCTTTTAATCTATCCATACTGGAATGTAAATGTATTCAGGTCACTGCGGTTGGCATAAAAGCGACCTCTTTTAATCTATCCATACTGGAATGTAAATGAAGAACGCAAGAAAATCAAAGCTGAAACGGCTATCTCTTTTAATCTATCCATACTGGAATGTAAATAAATAATTTTTATTCCGTCTGACTTTTTGTTTTCGCTTTTAATCTATCCATACTGGAATGTAAATGTATTTTCGGTGTGGACTTAGCACATTCACAATTACTTTTAATCTATCCATACTGGAATGTAAATTAAGCAGATCAAATGTTGTGTCTGTGTATAGGGTGCTTTTAATCTATCCATACTGGAATGTAAATGAAATGCTCAACCGTAGCGGCGGCAGCTTCCTCAACTTTTAATCTATCCATACTGGAATGTAAATTAAAAAGTCGTGAGCATTTGTAAATCTGTTCGGTCTCTTTTAATCTATCCATACTGGAATGTAAATTCAATAGATTTCAGCCGTGAGATTGCGGACAGGTTCACTTTTAATCTATCCATACTGGAATGTAAATCAATATTTACAATGACATTGTGCTGTGGCTCGAAATCTTTTAATCTATCCATACTGGAATGTAAATATAGATAAATTAGTAGAGCTTTGTAAATTTTATAACTTTTAATCTATCCATACTGGAATGTAAATGAGAAATAGAACAATCAAACTGTTAATCATGATGTCTTTTAATCTATCCATACTGGAATGTAAATGAGGGAATTATAAAACGTAAATAATTCTTAACAACACTTTTAATCTATCCATACTGGAATGTAAATTGTCGTGTTTCTGCGGTTGCTGGTGTAGATGATGCCTTTTAATCTATCCATACTGGAATGTAAATATGCACGCTTTTGGCGTGCATAGGGATTTGACATTCTTTTAATCTATCCATACTGGAATGTAAATCTTCATAACCTTGACATCAACGCAGACGGCACGCCCTTTTAATCTATCCATACTGGAATGTAAATAGGACTTGAAGAATTTTTCACTATTCCGAAAGAGTACTTTTAATCTATCCATACTGGAATGTAAATTTTTTAATCTCATTTTCAATAAATTCATATATTGACACTTTTAATCTATCCATACTGGAATGTATAGCAACACAAACAATTAAACAGACAAACAAGAAGCAAACCATCCTTCACAATCGGAAACGGAAATTTTTTTGAAAGCATTATTTATAGCTTCCTGTAAATCCTCTGTTGTCCGTGCCTTAGTTT
>Ga0256407_10000214_pt1 | contig 145330 bp, 181 predicted proteins | sample RumenRJG_04DNA_FD_193489 | JGI IMG/M metagenome (GOLD analysis project Ga0256407, IMG submission 193489) | Bovine rumen microbial communities from Lethbridge, Alberta, Canada - RJG_04 | ecosystem: Host-associated > Mammals > Digestive system > Stomach > Rumen | place: Canada: Alberta... | reverse complement strand
AGGCGGCTCAGTATATAGTTCTCCTGTTTCAGAGCCATAAAACGTTGGTCCTTCTTTTTTGTTTCCAGCAAATTTTTCTCTATATTCATCACCTAAATCAATAACTGTTTTTCTAGCATTGTCTTGTTCCCAAGGCGGCTCAGTATATAGTTCTCCTGTTTCAGAGCCATAAAACGTTGGTCCTTCTTTTTTGTTTCCAGCAAATTTTTCTCTATATTCATCACCTAAATCAATAACTGTTTTTCTAGCATTGTCTTGTGGTGAAATTTGTGATAAAATACTATTAGCTTCATTTATAATTTTTTCATTGCCAGCATGTTGTTGTTTTACTAAATTCAAAGTCTTAACAGCTTCTTCTACGTTATTTTGTTGTAACTGTATTAAACTTGCCAAGATACCTGCTCTTGGTGATTTTTCTTGTGAATCAAGTAATTCTGATAATGCATCATCTTCCTTACCTGTTAACAACAGAGCTCTACCTAAAAATAATCCTAAATCTGATGATCCTATATCATATTCTTTTGCTCTTGTATAATTTTCTGCAGCATTATTGAAATCAAATTTTTTATCAGAAGCAATACCTGCTGTAAAATCATACAAAATATCTTTTAATGTTTTTACATATGTTTCTCCTTTTATATTTTTAGCAAATGATATAGGAGTTTTTTTAGGTGTGGTTTGGTCATAATCATCAATATTAAAATTTTTAACAAAATTATCATAAATATATGTTGATGCATCAAATTCATCAACATCCATTACAGTTGGTTCTTCTTCTGTATTTAATATTGTTGGACCACTATCTCCAGTAGGACTTTCTTCCTTATATACAAAATTTGATTTTCGTAACATTTCTGTTACTTCATTTTTATCATTTTGTTCTTTTTTAGAAGTTTTTTTACCATCTTGTTCTTCAAGTGCATTATAAGCGCTTATATCAAAATCACTTAAAAATGATTCTACAAATTGTTTTTGATCACTTTGTACAGCTTGTCTTTTTTTCTCCATTTTTCTAGCAGTTTGTTTTGTACTTAAACCTTTACTTTCATCAAACATATCTAATATCATTTGAGCTATATATGCAGTACGTGCTCCAGTACCTTCTTCAGTAAAACCAGCTACATGCATACCTTTATTTGACCATAATTGAGGTATAAGTTCACTATATATAGCAGGACCATATTCATTTGTAATTAATTCAGCTGTTTGAGGGTCAATAACATCTTCTAAACGAGAATTAGTTACAAAATCATCATTATAATCCATATGTTTTTCCCAATCAGAATCAGCATATGATTCCATTTCTGCATAAAAAGCATCTTGTAATTCGGGGCTAATATTCATTTTTTCTAATGTATCTTTATCTGCTTCAATAATATCATGAACATAGCTAGTTAATTTATCAAATACTTGATCCATACTTTTATTAAAAGCTTCTTCACTACTAGAATCAATCTGACTATATATATCTTTTAAAAAATCATCATCAAATTCATCCATATAGCTACCAAATGCTGATTCAACACCATTTAAAAAATCATTCATTCTATTAATCTTACCCATACTAATAAAATTATCTCCATTAATACCTCCTCCTTCTCCACCCCATTTAATTTCATTATCAACAACATAACGAGCCGCATCTTGAATTTCACTTATAAACGCTGGATTATTAATATATATTGCTGATAACATTTTTCTTATAGTATTTGAATCTTCATTTAATAATTTTGCAAATACTGCATCAGGGCTTGTATCACTACTAAAATTTACTTGTTCAGCTTCTAAAACATCAATAATACCATTTAATTGTACTTGTCTTTGTAGATCTTCTAAAGAATATTGTAATAGACTAAAATCATTAATTCTGTATTTTAAATTTTTACCCTTTCCAATTTTTTTTAAAATTCCATTATCACCCTCTTGAGTATTAATTAAACCTTGCTCTTTAAGTTTTTCATATTCTTCAGGTGTAACTTCAGAATGAAACATATTTCCAATAATGTTTCCTTTGTTATCAATTTTATTTGCAGCAGCCATTTGCCCTCTAAGTTGCCTAAAAGCTTCTTTACCTGACATCAAACCTTGTTTACCCTTTTTAGTTCTTTTAACTTTCATTTTCTTTTTATTTGTGTCAGGATCGATAAATTCATCAACAATACCTTTTTTGCTTTTCCAAATTAATCCTGCTTTAGTCTTTTCTTTATATTCATCTTCATCAACTATATCATATTTATATTGCTCATCATGTTTGCTAATATAATCATTAATATTAATAAAATCTTGTTCATTATATAATCTTTCGGCTTCTTTTTGTTGGTAATCGGTTAATCCCATATCTGTGATATTTTTTCTAGATAATCCTGTTGCAAAAGCTACAGCTCCATATGCTTTTCTTAAATCACTTTCTAAATAAATACGGTTTCTCCTACGATTAATAGCCCAATTAGTTGCTTCACGATAATCATTATGTGAATTAGTTTGATAACCTATAAGATTTCCTGCCTCATCTTTAACAGCTATATTTTCCATATTTCTTCCATGAACAGGTTTTCTTTGTCCAGTTTCTATAGCCATACCTTCAAATATAAAAGGTAAAGCCTCTACATCATTATCTGATGCATTATTAATTTTTGCAAGAGGACCTTTTTCACTTTTTGTTAAAGTTTTTACTCTAAATTTATGCAAATTAGATTTAAGGTTTAACATATCTTTAATAGATTTTTCCCATATTGTATCTTTAGGAACATCTTCAGCATTAAAATTAGGTGTAACCCCAATTTCTGCAATAAGTTCTTTTAATTCATCAAATTTATTAGGATCTATTTCATCAATATATCTTGTACCCTCTAAGATTCCCCATTTTGCTTTATTATGTCTTGTATTTTTTTCTTCATTTGACTTTTTACCATCTGCATGCTCCCATAAGGCTTGAATAACAGTTTCTTGATATCCATAATCATCATCTCCTTTTTGAACTTTATGGTAATTATGTGTAGCACGCCTATTTCTTCTTAATTGAGGGACAGCATTTATAACATCTGTTTTAGTAACCTTACCCTTTTCACCACGTTGTTCTTTTAATGCTTTTTCAATATCATTTAATGATTCTTGTGTTACAATTTCGTAAGCTAAATTAGATATTTTCTTTAAATGATTAACCAAGCCTGTATACCCTTGCTCTCCATATAATTTTAATATACGTTCAGTAACTTGATCAGGGCTAGTAATGTTTACTCCTTTTTCATCTTTAGTATATGAACCCCATTCTGTATTTAATTTATCAGATTCAAATTGAGTAATATGCCCTAATTCTTTTATTCTATTCACTCCTTCATCATATTTATCTTTATTATTTCCTACTTTTTCCAAAAATTCATGCATAGCAAATAAAGGTTTATTACTTTCTAAACCTTGCTCTTTAATAAAAGTTTTTTGTGCATCAGAAGATAAATCATGTGTAAACCAATATGTTAATGGATCTGAAAATGTACTTGCTACACTACTAATATTTAATTTCTTTCCACTTTCAACAAGCCTATTAGCAATATTTGATCGATAATATTTACCAGTAGAATCTAAATCTGAAATTTTAACATCATTAGCGTGCGCCAATAACTCAAATAATGCTATTGATTCTTTTTTAGGAATCTGATCTTTATCTGTCATAGTTTTATAAGAAAGACCAATACTATCAAATTTATCCTTATCTTTACTATCAGGGCGTAATAATTTAGGCTCAATATAATTAGCAAATTTTTCCAAAGTAGCACTATCAGTATTTTTACCTAATATTTTATTAATTTTTTTACTAACATAGTCATATTTTGCAATACTACCAGCTTGTTTTTTTTGCTTCTTTTTTTCTTCTATTGATAGATTTTTATTCTTTTCAATATCCCTTATTATTTGATTTTTTCTTTTTTCAATTTCTTTTTGATTAGTACTTAATTCAAAAAATTTATCTAATCCTTTATTTATCGCATCTAATTGGCCTTGAGTCATATTTTCAAGTGTACTCATACGAATATATCTTGTTGTTTCTAATGGTTCTTCAGGTACCTCATATTTTTTAGATAAAATTTGATTTAAATCTTTAGCAATATTAAATTGCTCAGATGAATGTTTCTCTTTATATAATTTATGAGTTAAAAAATTATCAATAGTAATGTCAAGTTCTTCATCATTCATTTTTTTTGCTAAAGGCTCAGATTTATAAAATTTATCTGTAAAATTATATTTTTCTAAAAGTTTCTTTTTATCATCTAGTGATAAATTATGCATTTGATCGAAAACTTTGTCTGTAAATTTTTTACCTGATTTAGTAGGAGCAGTTACATCATATGCATATACTTCCATTGGGTTATATCCAAGTGCTATAGTACTAGCAAATTCATTTCCTCTTTTTTCCCAATCTTTTCTTGTTTTTTGACTTATATTTAAATTTTTATCCCAATTGGATTTAAATATATTCATTCTTTTTTCTTGTATTTTTGAAACATCTTCTCTAGTGTAATTTTTATATCCTAAACTATCAGCTAATATACTATCTAATTTTGTTTCTTTAAAAGAAGCAACTGAACCATTTTCTCTTTTTAATTCAGACTCTATTTGACTAACTAAACTTTCTTCTGTTCCACCTCTGTAATATACTTCATTATTAGCTATAATAGACTGTACTTGAGCTTTTAACAATGATTGTAATGCATTATTAGCAAGTTTTCCTTCTGTAGTTTCTGGATCAACACCAAAATCAATAGAATCTATTAAAGCTTGGGTAAAATTATTTATATCTTCTTGTGTTGCAGTAGGTGAATCTAATGTAAATAATCTTACATCTTTTATTTTATTAACATCAAAACTTGGAGCTCCTTCTTTGATTTTTCCTGTTTTAGGTTTAGAGTTTTGTGGAATATTATATCTTGAATAACCATCTGGAGTAACAACATTATCTTGACTATAAGGAGTTGTTTTTACTTGATCTCTTCTATGTGTTTCACTTTTAGAAAAAGTAGCCTGGCCAACATCATGTACTGGTATAACTCTATTAGATGTATTTGTAACTATAGTCTTTACATCCTTATTTGCTAAAATATTTTCAATGTTTTTAACAGACTTAGTTATGCCATCTAACCAACCAACAGCTTTTTTAACATTACTTGTTAAATCATTATCTATTTTAAAATTACTAGTATTCTCTTTTAAATCTTTTAAATAGGTAATAAAAACAGGTGCAAAGCCTACATCATCTACTAAACTCAAAATTCCTCCTACATTCTTTTTTATTTCTTTAATATCAAGACCTATACTTTCAAGTTTTCCATCTTTAACTGCTGCTTTTGTAGATTGTCTAGCATTTCTTTTTTCAGGTTTACTTTCATATCTCTTTTCCTTTTTCCAATCTACATACTGTTGCCTATCGAAATTCTCTCCCTCAAGTTTACGAACATCAATAATATCATTAACTTTAAAATTAACTTTGTCTTCCCAATATTGTATTTTCTCTTTATCGGATACTCTAGATACTTCATTTTCATATGCTTCATCTTTCATGAATCCAACATTTTTAATATTTTTTAATAAAGTATATGTATGTCCAAGGTCTTCTCTTACACTTTTAAAAAATCCACCTATTGAAAATACTTCATCTTTAGCAATTACTAATTGTGGTACAATTTTATTAAAAATAGATGATATAGCTTTAATACTAACTAACAAAAGACCTCCAGCAATAATAATATTAGATCCAGGGATTTGATTAATAATATCAATTCCTGTTTTTAATGTTACTGCAATTGTACTAATTAATGGTAAAAAAGGCTCTCCAACTTTTGTTAATAAATTTGTTCCAGATTGTATTAATCCTTGTACATGTGTTTCTGCTGTTCCAATTATTTGATTAATTTTACTTCCCATATCCCATGATTCATCAATTTTTTGCTTAAATTCACGAGCTGATTGGGTATCAATTTTCATAATTTGGTTAGCTTGCTTGTAACCTGCAAAATCAGAATAAAATTCAAGTTTTTCTTGTTGAGTGTATCCTTTTGCTTCCATTGCTTCATCAAGTACATCTTTCATATCAGTAATTGATAATATAGTGTCATCATTTTTCCATAAATCTTTAACATTTAATCCTATTCTATCTAATGCTCTTTGTGCTGTATCTTTTTGTCCAGCAGATATAAATGCTCTTAATGATGTACCAGCCATTTCACTTTTAGTACCTTTTGAACCTAATTGTGCAATAACTGCATATAAATCATCTTGATCAAGATTAGTTGATGATGCATATCCACCAATATGTTCTAATGTGTGAATAATATCTTGTGCTCCTATTGGAGCTGCTTCAGATGTTGCTGTAATTTTTTGATTTTGATATTTTACTGCATCAGCATATTCAGGTGATTCTAAATCTAATCCTTCTGTATCTAATAAATTAGTTGTGGAAATTAAATCATTAATTGCTGTATCAAGTGTTAGTCCTTCTAACTTTGATAACCCCATAGCTTCATTTAAAATATCTGTCATATTATTTTCGGATACACCTGCACGTGCTAATGATTCTAGCCCTTCTGTCATTTCATTTACTGCTACACCAAATTTAGCTGACATATTCATAGCATCTTCACCTAAGTCACTTACTTCAGAACGTGTTTGTCCTGAAATAGCACCTATGGTTGATAATGCTTGGTCGAATTCCATTGCTTGTTTGGTTGCTTTGCTTAGTCCAGCTGTTGCTACTACACCCATGCTTAATAAAGCACCTTCGGTTGTAGATAAGTAAGAACTAGTTTGAAAAGCTAATTGTCCTAAAATATTGCTTGCCATTCCTGACATGCCCATAAGTTGTGAGGCTACTTCTGTTGTTCCTCTTGCACTTATGTTATATACATAATTTACATATCCAGTTGTATCTTTTACTGACGCTTGAGCCATATTATCTCTCTAAATGGGGTTGTTTTAAAAAAAAAGGGAGCAACTGCTCCCTTAAGATAGCGAAATGACCATTATCTAAAAGGACATCCGCCAAGTCCTTTTTCAAGTGACCATAGTATTCCAGCTTGTAAAAAACATTTTTGTCGAAATGTTAACATTCCATTTCTTTCAAGTTCTTGTATTTCTGCTGGTGTTCTATGGAGTAATTGACATAATAGAAAATCTAATTGTAATTCTCCTGATTCTTGTATACTATTTTTGAAATTCTTCAAACACAGAAGAATCGTCAATATTGGTTAGTACTCTCATACCTTTTTGTAATACTTCTTGTACAATTGCGGTTGGTACTTGTAACCTCCATTCTTCTTGTGTTAAGCATGGGTCTACTACAATTTTTTCTAATAATCTATAATTGTATGCGTTTGATTCTTCAAGTTCTTCCTCTGTCATTTCTGATGGGTCTTTAATTGCTAAACTTCTATTGATAATTTCTGAATTTTCAGATTCAGATAATCTTCTAATAGTAAATACTTCTACATCATCTGGACCCACAATGATAGGAATATCGACAGTATCTTCTAATCTTTTGAATAAAGATTCTTTAGTTGCTCTATGAACTTTATAATCTTCTATTTTCTTTTTTTTACGATCATTTGATCTTTTTTTAGATCTGTCTGTTAATTGTTTTAATAATTCTTCACCGGATGTAGCGTTTACGTCCATTACACCATCGTCTTCAGATTCATTTGAACCGAAAACTTTTTTTTCTTCTTCATCTGTTTTTGAACCAAAAACTTTTTGTTCTTTTGCCATAATATAAACCTCTTTTATAATATATATTATGATTAAAAATAGAATTCTATACTATATAAAAGAAGAAAAAAAATAAAAAAAAGAGAAAAAAAGAAACTTTAGTTAGAAGCTGAAGAATATGGTTTACATCCTTCACATTCTTGTGCTAAAGCGCTTTTAATTTTGTCACAATCGAATTCAATACCTGATGCAGATCCTTGAATATCTTCAGATACGATATCTCCACCATTTACTGGACCAATATTATCTTGAGATAGTCTGCATCCTGTTAATCTAACCACTTTTTGTGCTTCATCTGCATCATTGTTCATTAATGTCATTGAAAATGTACAATTTTGTGTGAATATGCTAAGGAATACTTTATCACCGAATGCTCTTTTAAAAGAGAAATCGATTTTAGTTCTTCCTGGTCTTTGATCGATTGGGTCACGTTGAGAAGCAACATGATATGGGTTTAAATCTCTTGAAAGGTTAATAGAGATTTCTTCTACATCAAAGATTTTTTTATTGATGTGTATATATCCTGTTTCGAAAAAATTTGTATCTTCGGCATTTTTTACTTTACTTTTTGGCATTTTAAATCACCTTATTGGACTGTAAGTTCTACTTCAATTTGTCTTAAAGCATGGACTGGTGTTAATTTTAAATATACATATGCTTTTGCTAAGAGTTGTTGAGCATTTGTTTTAGGTACTAAAACAATTTCTACATCATATGCTAAAATATTTTCATCAGGTATACTTTGTAATGTTTGGTCTTGTGTTTGCATTCCATTTAAGATATTTCTAACAGAGTTTTCCATAATTACTTGTAAATCTCCTGTTAAATTTCTACCTATAAATGTTTGCAATTCTTCATGTATTGCATGTTTAGCATATTTAACAATACTTTGAACACCTTCTTCATCTTCTTCTAATGGAGATTGTCTAGTTGTTACACCATCCATTAAAGCAATAGGTACATTATAATCATCTGTGAATGTTAAAACACCATATTCATTTAATTTTGTATAATTACCTGGTTGCCATAATACTTTATTTTCACCTGCAAATAATGGTGCAATAGATGTTTGACCTATACCTCTAATTTCTTTTTTAGATTCACCACCAAATATTGCATCACCATAGAATAATTTACTTCTTAATCCTGCAATATATTGAGTACATTGGAAAGGTAATAATTGGCCAGGTAAAGCACCTTCATCTTCTGCTAATAAAGAAACATATTTACCATCTTCAGATTTCATTAAAGTAGATTCAGGTGTGTAACCAGTGTCTATTAATCCTTGACCTAAGAATAAAATATTTTCATTATCATATGAAATTGCTTTATCGAACAAATTATATCCTATTTCATTTCCTACTTCATTTGTTCTGTCAAATGCATTAGCTCCAACAATTAATGTTCTCCATTTACATACTTCTGCACTATTCATTCCTTCAGGTTCAGTTGTACTTACATGATTAGCATATACTCTTTGTACTTCATCTTCACCATAGTTACAGAAGATACCTGATAATTTAATTTTAGATAATAAATCTAAAGCATCTTTGTGTGCTGTAGCAATTAATTTACGATTTTGTAAACTTGATGGGTCTGCTATCCTATGTAAAGTTTTATTCCAAATACCATTAGATCCATCAGCTAAATATGTTGCTGTTTCTACTAAAACAAAATTAAAGTCTTCAGGATCATCTGCGTCTTTTGGTACTTTTGCAAAAATAGCTCCAACAGGGCTTTCATATTGATGTACATATTTTGTATATTCATTGATAGCATTAGGTTCATCAATATTTGGCAAAATAGTTTCACCAGCACTATCTTTTACAGGAATTAAAGTTGTATTAAATACTTTTTCAATTTTATTTCCATCATCTGTAATTTTAGCGGTTACATTACTTGCTCTTTCATTAATTCTTTTAGTAATATTACTTAATGTAGTTACACCTGATAATAAAATTGTATAATCATCAGATTCTTTTACAGAAATACGATATCCTTGTTTTATATGTTTAGAAATTGTAACTGGAATAGTATAATCTCCAGGATATACTGTTTCAAGATGTACTAAGGATGAACCTTCTTGTATTTCTTCTATTTTTGCAATAGTAATTTTTGTTACATCACTTTCATTGAAAGATTGCATGAATATATTTTGTTCAAGAATTGGTGTAACAGATGCTGGTGCTGGTAATGTAGTTCCTTCTGGGTAATATGCTATAGGGTCGCCATTTTCATCTTTATCAACTACAGCAACTTTTTTCTCAGCAGGTGAATCTGAGCTCCAATAATAATGTTGAATATTACCATTTTTATCACAGATTCTCCATCTACCTTGATAGAATCTTACATTACATTCCTCTACTGTCTTAGGAATAGAAGCCTCAGTATCTTCTTGTAATAGATTATATTTTACTTCATATGCTTTTGGGCGTTCTGTTTCTAATGTATCTTTCATTACTAGTATTTTAGCTTTAATGCTTGTATCATCATTTTCATCATAATAATCGTAATCTACATATACATATTTAAAAGCTTGATCTAATTCAAAATTAAACTTAGCTGTTTCTGGCTTACCTGCATATGCTCTTACAATTACTACACTTCTTCCACCATTAGCAAAAAATGGTCTTAAATCATAATTGAATATTTTTTTTACTTGATCTGCATTGGTACAAAAGACTGGTGTATTAATAGGACCTTTATTAGATTCGATTACTGTACCCCAAAGATATACAGGGTCGATTTCAGAAAAGTCTACAGCATCTTTTATTTTCCAATGGACATATGGAGTTCCTTGTACCATATTTATCTACCTTCTAATTATTTTGTTGTATAATTTTTGCATTTCGGACTGTGTAATACCTGTATCATCTTCAATATTGGCTTCTCGTTTAATTAGTAAGAAGTCAAAACTGTCGATACCCATATTAGCAGCTAAATCTTTAGCAAAAAATTGTTGCTCTTTTGGTTTAACAGGTTCTTTTTTTACTACTTTTTTAGTAGCAGTGGTTTTTTTTATTTTACTATCTTTTTTTTCTGCCATTTTTATCACTCTATTGAAATATCATCTAAAATAGGTCCAAAACAACGTTTTTCAACTATTTGATAGAGGATATTTAAATCAAATGTTATTCGTTCAACACTATTTTTTTCTAATTCACTTAACATTCTCTTATCAGAAATTGTTGTATTAATTATTTGGTTTTGATATTGGGTTGTATCATCTTTGAACTGTAATCCGTTAATATTATGTTGTATTTTAATATTTTGGATTGGTAGTGTTGTTCGAATAGTTAAACCATCCTCGTTAATTATATAAGTATTATTATGAAGAGAGTCGATATTATCAACTCGCATAATAAGATTGTTATTAATAAGTATTCTAAAAATATTAAAGTTGTGTGAGTTATATATTTTTGAGTAAAAAACATTTTCATCTATTTGCTCAAAGCTTTTATTATATCCATAAGTAATCATGTCAAAATCATGAAATTTATCAATTCTTCTATATACTTCATCGTAAATATTATTAACTAATGGAATTGTTGTTGCATATATATCAACTTGGAACTTTGTCCTATATGTGTATATTTTTTTAAAACTGTTTTGACAATAAATATGTTGATCGGTTACAACTTTTGCGTCAGATATAAATGGTGATATTCTTATCTCAGGATATTCAGCTGGCGCATCTTTAAATAAAAAATTAGGAACTTCTATAACTTCTCCTTGATTACGCACTGGTGTAAAAAATCCTGATGTTTTTTCTTCACCTATAATACTTCTTACTGCATATATTATTGAATTTCTATTTATCATTTTATTATTTTAGAATATTTATTTAAGTAATTTGTTTGAATTGGCATATTAGGAGTTAAATTAGAAACAGTTTTTCCATTTTTCATATAACGATTGTATGTGTCAATTGCTTCATCTATGATAATATTAGACATTTCGTTAGCTGTATCTATTATTGATGGCTGTATGTATCTTTTTGGTGGATTTTTTCCACTTCCAAATTCATATTTTAATGCACTCTTTCTTGTACTCATGAAATGTAGTTCATTGTTACGAAAATCAACAAAAAAGCTATCTTTTAATGTTTTATCTTTTATTTGTACTTTTGATATATTTTGTTGAATTTTGTTTAAAAAATATTGCTCTATTCTTTTTTGATATTTTTGATAATGATTAATTTTTGAAGTATCATTATATGAGTCAATAAAAGCTTGTGCACTTTTTTGTGGGTCTGTTCCACTTATTGTTAAAGAACATTCAAATGTCATTATCGATCATGATATTTTTTATCTTCTATTAATCCTAATACAATGTGATGATTTTTATCACGAAGATAATTGTTAGGATCATATTCCATTATACGAAAATATACTATTTCATTTTTTCTTACAAATTTTACTCTATAATTTGACAATTTATTAGTTTCTAATTGAAAATTTGGGGAAAAATATCCATAATATCCTTGTCTACCATATCTTGTTTTTGATTCTTGCCCTGCCTCACTAATATCTTCACGTTGGCGATGCTGAACTACTCCTTGTAATTCTTGTAGGGTTATCCATTGTTCTTTTATATTTCCTACTGCATCTTTTTTTATTATATTTCCAACTTCATCTTTAAGAACTTCTTGGGGATGTACTTCTTCGGTATATTTTTCTTTTTTTTGTAAATAATAATGTTGATCATTTCTTTTTAATACTCTACTGTATAAAGTTTGAAAGCTCATTGTGGACCCCATGCATTATATTTAGTTCTAGCTCCACGACGATTAAAAACTTTAACACCAAAATTTTTATAAGTATTCTTTTTTAGATCAGCCATAGCTTGTTCTGCTAAATCACACCATGTATTTCCAAATTTATCAAATGATAAATCAAATACTTCACTTGTTTCATCTACAGTATATTCTGTTGGACTAACAATTGCTTGAGGATTTGTTCTGTATATATGACAAGCAACTGACATATATATTGCTTGTTTAAAGTATGATGATTCTGGATCAACATTTGGTATAAGTTCTTTTATATAATCTGTGTAATGGTTAATTAAAAAATCAATTTCTTTATCCACAACAATATTAGGATCCAGATTTAATAATCTTCTTAAATAACCAATTTGTGATTCATCATTAAGATATTTAGACAATTCTGTTATACAATAATCGTATAACATACAATAAGTAATTTGATACTTTCCATCAGCATCTTGAGAAACATTAGATAAGTCTAATTTTGATATATAATCATTATATATTACTTGTGGTATTTCCACAACAGGGGTATTAGTATTAACTAAATGACAAGCAATCCCATAAATAATAGTATCTTGGAACAATGATGTTTCATTATATCCAAACATTGGTTGATCTTCTGTTGTAGCTAATGCTATATCAGATATTTCTTGTTCAGATAATGATGTATTTACATTAATTTTTGTGCATATATCATCAAAATAATGATGAAGTAAGTATTGAAGTTTTGAGTCTTCAATAATTACTTCCAAGATTGTTTTAATATAGGAGAGATCGATTATCATTTTTATTCTATTCTAATTAAATTATCTTCATATAAATGAGATAATGACTCTGCTGATCTGTGTTCTTTAGGGTCTACACCTGATTGTGTGCCTATAGAGTAGAATTCTTCTCTTTTTGCACGTAAATCGTTTGGTGTGTCAATAAATCCATATTTATATAAGGATAAGAATTGATCAGCGGTAACTGTAATTACTTCATCTTTTTCTACTGTTAAGACTTCAGGTAATCCTTCAATTAATGGTTCATATGTTTTTTCAACTTTGTTACCAATTAATTCAGTTGTGAGTCTTCTCAAAAACAATGTTTTACGTGTTGCCGCGCTAAATTGTGGATGGAAAGTAAGTTTTACGTCCGGATACTTTTTTTCTGTTTTTTCTTTTTTAGCCATAATATTACCTCGTTAAAAAATATAAAAAAGAAGAAGATTATTCTTCATCTAGATATATGTTAAATGAAGTTGAGCTTGCACTAACTTCAATTGATTCTGTATGTTCTTTATAACCAGTAGCTGTAACAGTTATACTTTGTACACCATCAGGAACATTAGATAAACTTGCAAGTCCTCCATTAATACCTGTTTGACCAGAAATAGTGCCAATCATAACATTAGCAGAGCCAATTTTTTCTTCAGTTCCTTTTTTATATACTTTTACAGTAACTGTTCTTGTTGTTGCTTGGTTTTGTTGTTGTTGATTATTTCCAGGATTGTCCTCATGGCCTGGAGTTGCACCACTTCCGTCTTCTTGGCCTAATCTTGGTGAATCTTTTGGATCATATGGTGCATAATTATGATCTGGGTCATAACCATCAACAGGATCCCATCCTCTTTGTACAATGGTTTCTTGCATAATTGCATCATTGTCAACTGGATTACTAGATCTTAATGTTCCATAATCTTTTCTTGGGTGTTTTTCACCAGCTGGTCTTTGGGTGATAATTTTAGTGATTGCATCTGGTCTAACAACTGCAGGTTTTTCCCAGTATGTTAAATCTAATACATCTTCACGAGTTTCAGGTAACCTATATTTTTCAGTATGTACACCATTCATAGTTACGAGAATAATTGGTTCTTTAGAACTGTCAATAATGAATACTAAATCTTCAAATTCAGGTATAATTTTAATTTTTAACCCTGCTACATATTCTCCAAATTTACCATCTTGGATTACACCTTCGACACCTGATTTATAATATGTTTTGAAATCTTCATCTTTTAATAAGTCTGCATATACTCTTTCAGACATTAAAATCATATCAGGTTCTACACTATATGGATTTTCTTTCATTAAAGTTTTTGCATCAACAACATCATCGAATTTTAGTGTTGATTCAGCAGTCATAACGTTGTATCCTGCTCCGGTAATCATAACTTCTCTGATATCGTTATTTTCTTTGTCTAATAATCTTTGATTAGCTCTTGTAGCTTCTGTTTGGAAGTAATTTGGGTCAAAAGCCATCATTTGTTGTTCTTCATCAGTCATTTTGATACCAGTACCAATTTGACGTAAATTGAAACTTAATTGATCATAGACATCTCTTGCTTTAGGAATTTCAGCACCTTCTGTAATTTCTACAGCAATACCAGCTGCCCATTTACGTGGTAATACAACAGCATAGGTATCTACTTTTACTGTTTTAATAAATTGCCTAAAATCAGAATGTTCGATAATGTATTGTGTAACTTCTTCTGTTAATTTTGGATCGAACCTATTGTCTGCTACAACAGCTCCTCCACCTGCAAAATATGCTATTTCTCTTGCCATATTATCTTTTCTCCTTAGTATGCTTGGATGCTAACTCTAATAACATCGTATCTATTATCTGCCTGATTACTATATGATCTTCCAACAATTGAGTCTTGATCAGTTGATGGGTCAGCTTTGGTAAATTTACCATCGTCAGCACATTTAATTGGATCTCCAAATTTAATGCCTGCGTCTTTTTCAGCTAATACATATGTAATACAATTTCTTTCAACTGTTAATCCTTGTCCAGCTAATACTGTAACATTTCCAAGATAATAAGGTGCTTCTGTTGGGTTTGCTCCAGTTACTGGGTTGCCTAACATTTTTGTTTTTGCAAATGTACCTTGTGCTTCTGAAGTTACAGCCTTAACTACACCTAAAAATTCAACTTTAGTGGTTGAATCATCTGCTTTTTTTGCTCCACGAGCATTAAAACCAGTTTCTGTAGAGTCTAATGCAAGTTTAATAGCTTTTCCTACTTGTTGTTGTGAGGAAGTAAAGCCTACATGTTCGATTGCATCTTCAATTTTTTCTGCTGCGTGAATTGTAATTGAATCTCCTGTTATATCGCTCATCTAATCACCTTTGAAAGCTTTAAATAATGCAGAATAACTTTTTTCAGAGTCTTTATCATCTTTGTTATATTGTTGTTGTGATCCGGTAAATTCTTGTGGTTTAGCAGGTTCACTATTGTCACGAATTTCTTTAAAAATAGCGATTTGCTTGTCAATAAAGTCTTCGGACATATCATCAACATCATCAAGATTCTTTTCAACTTTTAATTCAATTTTTAATTGTTTTAACTCTTCACGTTTTTCTGCTAATCTTTCTTCTTGTTGTTTTTGTGCTGCAGCTCTGTATTCAGATAATTCTGCTTGCATTTCTTCAACAGAAGATTGAAGAGTATCTTTATCTTGTTGCAATTTTGCAATTTCTGTATCATTTTCTAATTTTAATTCTTCAATAGCTGTTTTGTGGGTTTCTTCTTGTGAAGCTAATTGTGCTTCTAAATCAGAAATCTTTTGTTTTAATTCAACGTTTTCAGCTTGAAGATTATTATCTTGTACGTCTGACATAATATCATCCTTTATTTTTCCAAATTTATTTTTAAGTTTATTTGCATCATCGCCGCCAAATGAACTTGATACTGACGCTCCTGGATCTGCTCCAAAAGTTACAAGTGATAATTCATTACAATGCATGTCTTTACAGATTAGATGCATATCGGGGTCTAAAAGAGGGTGGTGTGGACAGTCATCTGATAAAAATTCTTTTCCACATATACTACAAATTGGTGTGAAATCAAAACCAATTGATGTGTCTGTAATAAGTCCTCTTTCAATTTTCTCTCCTAAATGTGAGTCATCAACCATTAAAGATGCTTTATATTTTACACCTTTCATATTTGCTGCTTCATCAAATGTTGTTCTTGTATTATCTACAAGTCCAACTATGTTATCAACACTTGTTGTGCCATGATCTTTAAATAAACGTTTACCTTTTAAAGTTTTAGTACAATTGCGCATTTCTGATTCAGGTACTTCATAGAAACCATTTACTATAAAGTTTTCTCCACCATGAATCGCAAAACCTTCTAATTGTATATCGCCATTGTCTTTATACTTTAAAGAAAATTTGGAGTTTAATGAAAAAGTTTCTCTCATAGTTACTTTCTCCAAAAATTTAGCTTATATTTAAGCTAAATAAAAATAATCTTTCTAATATATTTAAAATAATATTTTTTTACTCTTTTTCTATATGGAATATCCACGGTTTAGTTTCATAACGTCTATGTTTTTTATATCCTTGCTGTTTTAGATAATATGTAATACCTTTAGTTGTTACATTAAGTGAGTTAATATTATAATTATCTATAAGCCAACTTAATAACTCCATTGAGGAAGCTTCTTTTTTTATTGCAAGGCCTTCTTCAATCGTTTGATATGCTTTTTTATATGAATTAATTCCTGGTTTACTCATAAAATCACCTATGGTTCATTTTTTGTATCTTTTCCATCACCTTTTCCTGACCTATTTTTTGGTTCATTAGGTTTAGTTGGGTCTGTGTAATCTCCTGTTTGTTGTGCTGATGCAATGTTAGCCTCTACTGCTTCAATCCATGAGTCATCAATAAATTCAAGTTCTTCAACTGGTAATGCTTTTCCTCTGAATGATAGTTGTGATCTTGCTTCATCACGTGATATTAACCCATGTCTAATTGCTGGGAACAGCCATGTAGCTACATCTGCATTAGATTCTGTTGTTAATGTAGGGAAAATTAAATAAATATTAGCATAATCTTGCCCTGGTATCTTATTAAGTTCTTGCTCAATAAAAGGCTCATATAATTGTTCTATTAAAATATCACTTAGGTCCATTTGTAAATCTTTTAGGTCATTTATATATTGCGCTGCTTGTGTTTTAATTGCAGATAAGTTATCAGCTTTTCCACCAATTAATGACATAGGGAAGGTTAAAAGACCAAATGATTCTTTTATTGATTGTAATACAGGGACCATATCATATTGACTTTGTGCAAAACCAATAGTATCGGTAGTTATTCTATTTGTTGTAACAACATCGTTAGAATATTCTAATTGATTTTCTAATGAATCAACAATTCCTTGTAATTCTTCTTCTTGTAATTCTTCATCATCTCCTACTTCAATTAACCATTGTAAAATTGGAAGTGCAAATTTGTCAACAATTTCTGCTAAATTAAGTTCTGTATTGAGCATTAAATGTAATGTTTGCACTAATCTTCCTAGAAAAGACATTCCAAATACTTCTCCGATATCAGCATCATATGGAAAATGTATGATTTCTTCAGCAGGTATCTCTATATCTCCATCTTTTCCTCTGTATTTCCATCCTTCAATTTCTCCTTCACCTTCATCCATTATAGGTTCCATGTTTTTAGGATGTAATAAAAATAAATTAGATAGCATATCTTCTTCTTTTTTACCTATGTAAAGGAATGATGTTCCATATTTTAGTGCTTGCAAATATAATTGTTTTATATGCTTTCTTTTTAATCTTGCTGTATATATTGCACATGCTTCTTCAATTTCTTCAATTCTTTTACCTTCTGAATCTACAACTTGTAGTTTAAACATTTCAGGTACAGCATCTGATGCAATTTTTCTTAATACACGATTAAGAATAGTTGAATGATAAAGACCGTCAATTAAGTCATAATCTAAATCTTGTGATCCATATATGTCTGTATATGCAGTAAATTTTTGAGAATATGTTTGTTCTTCGTATTTTTTTACATCACCAGCAAAAGTAGCTATTGGTCTATTTTTGCCTTTAGAACTTATTACTAAATCTTTCTTTTTTATAACCTTCTTCTTGGGATGTTCATTACTTTCTTGCCTTTTTGTGGACGTTTGTTTTGTCTGCTCCATTTTTTATCACCAAATTTTCTATTTATTGCTTTTGGTACTTTTCTAACAATTATTGGGGGCTTAAAATTTAAGCCTAATGCCATATTATAAATACATAAATTCATTGCGTCGATATAATCATCTGATCCCGACCCTTTTTCGTATTTAAATTTTTTATTATCGTGTTGGGATCTTTCTCTCTTATATCCTGTCATTTCTTCTTGTAATCTTTTTGACCATTTTACTTTTACTTTACCTTGTGTCATTGCACTTACACCAAATTCAACTAAATCTGTTTTAGTTCTTTCGGAAAATATAAATTCTTCTACCTCGTAGGGTCTTGTTGTCTTTTTTACTCTTTTTGCTACTCTTTCATAAACTGATTTACCAACACCACTTGCATCAAATACTCCTCTTCGTATATTAGGGAAGCGTTTTGGTAATTCTTCAACTATAAAATCTTCAATATATCCATAGTCTGTGCCTAAAGGAAATTCCCATTTGTATTTTATGTCTAATGATCTTTCAATTGAGTCATGCTCATCTCCGACTTCTCCTACATAGATTACAGTGTTATTTCTTGTTTGCCCCATATCAACTCCATATACACATAACTTATTTGATTTGAATCTATCTTTCAAACCATCATCGTAGAGAATTTTTTGCTGTAATTCAAGAGGATATACATCTGTAACACTTGACATAAATTTAAGACAATATTCTTGTTTAAAGTCAATTGCTCCAATATTTTTATAATCTTGCTTTAATTCATCTATTGTAATACGTGGTGTACCGGAAGCTATAACCTCTTCTTCATCATTTAAATATGCGGTTTGTTTTTTATAAACAATAAAATTACCAGTATTATTAGGGTATTCTTCCCATGTTCCATTATTCCATATTTTTGGTGCATTTTGCAAAGCTTCAAAGAGAAAACCTACTTTTGCCCTTGGAGTTCCTGCTACGATAAATTTTGAATCTCCTTTTTGTCCACGCATAACTGGGATAATTTTGTTAATAATTCCATCATCAACATCTTGAATCTCGTCAATAATTAGTAAGTTAGCACCTGAACCGATTACTGATGATACGTTTCCTTTTCCTCCACCAGTTCTGATTACTATACGTGAACCATTTTTAAATTTCTTTTCCATTACGTTATTTGTAATTAAATCTCTTTCGATTACTGCTGATCTATCAATCATTCCGGATATTGTTTCTGCCAATTCTTTTGCCTGTGTTTCTGTAGGAGATAAAACAAAAACTCTCTGATATGGGAAGAATAATGCTCTATGAATACATTCAATTGCTAACATAAAAGATTTACCAAGACGTCTACCACAGAAATATACTACTTGTGGTTCTTTAGATGTTACCATTGCTTTTTGGTGGTCTTCTAAGGTGTAAAACCCTCCATCTTCAGATCTAATCATATTTTCTGCAAAAAATACAATATCGTCTTTACATTTAAAAATAAATTCTTCCATTGTCATTGCTTCCATTTTTTCACCTAAAATATTCTTACTTTATCTGCTTGTCCTGGCTCACAACATTTTGCAGGTTTTGGACCAGCAGGCCATCCTGCTGTATTACTATAACTGTAATACCCTGTTGCGTCTAGTGCTACAACTTTACCATCTATTTCTGCAGCGTTAAAATAATGTCCATGAATGTGTATACCCCATGCTTTTATATTAATTGCATCTAATGCACATTTGAGTATTCTTGCTCCATCTCCACAATTTGTTCCACATGCTTGATCATACATATCTGATACACATGGCCATAATTCACTTGATTCAGCATACCAACAATATCCAAATTTCCCTCTTACTGCATTATGTACTTCTTGTGGTGTTTTTCCTTGCATATCTTTATCTAAATTAGATCCTTTTTTACATCTTGGAGCGTAATGTTGTGGTTGTGGTTGGAATTCAGGTTTTTGTAAATCACTCTCTGTTAAAGTATGTGATGAATTAATTTCTGCATTATTGTTTGGCATAATTTCTCCAATCCAAAAGCAATCATTTCCATATCCTCCTCCACCGCCTGCACTTGATTGTACTCCCCCTGTTCCTATTGTTGCGTTAATTGGGTCTTCAGGTGTGTCAGGTCCATATTTTAAATGTAAACTCATTATTGGTGATTTTTTTGGTGTCCATTTGAGTTTATATCCTTGTACAAAGTAAATTTCATATTCTTTTTTCTCTATTTCTACTTCATATTCTTCTCCATCATCTGTGGTGATTTTTTGAAATGTTTTTGATGTATCATCGATTTCTTGTACAACTTCATTAATATTTGTAATATCTACTCCTTTTCTTTTTCGTGGTTTATCTTTTTTGGCATCTGCCATTTCTCCTGTTGTTTTTGAGGTTGCTCCTGTTACTTTTGATAATGTTTTTGGTATTTTTATCCATGAACCGACTGTAATGTTTGGATTATAGATGCAATTAAATTGAAGATCGAGTGAATAATCTCGCACATGTGCTGATAAAAGTGCATCTGCTTTTGCCTTCGCGGTTTCTTCATCATCTTCTGGAAATTCATAGTAAAAAATGTTTTCTCCATATACCTCAACTAATGCATCGTGTTGCATTTTGACAATTCCATCTGCATAAGTTACTTCGACAGAATTGTATAATCCTTGTGTTGTCCAGTTACGTACAATACTATCTGTTACTATATCTGCTGGTTTGAGTTCAGGTATTAGATCTTCGTATTGATCTCTGTATGTGAAAAATTGTTTAAAAGATAGTAAGAATGCCATATTGTTGGCTACTATGAATACTCCATCTACTGCACCTAATATTTGTCTGATAAGTCCAAAAAATGTTAGGTCGGGTATTTTTACAGCACTGCCTCCACCATTATTTCCTGCTGCTGTTCCTCCACCGATTCCATCACAAGGTAATTGACCAGCTACTAATTGTTCTGCTTCTTCTTTTGTTGATTTTGTAGGGCCGCTTACCATTGTCATATTATAGCTTGATCCATCTATGTGTTCATGGCCTTGTGCGCTGTAATCTGCATCACATCCTCCATCGGCTTGTACACAAAAGAAGTGTCCTTCTGCTGTTCCACCTTCTGATGCTCCTTCAAAACTTCCACCGAAGTTCCATCCCCATTTTAATGTATCGTGTCCACAATGTGGGCATTTGTTTTCAAATACACATTTTTGAAATCCACTACCTTGGTCTGCTCCTGCTGATGGTAAACCTATTCCACATATATACTTTTTATCAGGTGTTCTTCCATATTTATCGTATATACAACCACTACTTGATGTAGGGGTTTGTTGGTTAGAATCTGCTTGATTATTATCATTATTATTGTTTGTGTTTTGTTGTGAGGTATCGTTGTTTTCTACCATTTTTGTCCACTTTATCTAAACTTATTAAATATATATTTTCTAGTATTTAAAGTTATTTATACTTGTGTTTTTTTCCATATGTCCTACTTTATATTTTTTAGAAAAATAATTAAAAAATGAGGTTTGTATTATGGAAGATTTTGAAACTAGAGTTAAAAATGCAAGAAGAGATTATAAAAAGATGAAGGGTACTCTTTGGGATAATATTGATGAATTATGGGAAAAAGGGTATAGTTTGCGTGTTATTTCTGAAACTACTGGTTTAACAAGAAGTAAGATACAGAGGTATATTTCTGAGGGGAATAAATCTCGTATTGATGATGTGCCTACTCAGAATCGTGATGTTCGTGTTAGGCAGACTTTTAATTTGCTTAAGCAAGGGTTAAGTAAAAAAGATATTGCTAATAAATTAAATTTGAATCCTCGTACTGTTGATAGTTATATTAAGCAATTAAAGAATCAAGGAGTGATTGAATAATGCCAAGATATATAAATCCTTATCATTTTGCTGATATTGTTGAGAAACCTTTTTTAAAGCGTGATTTTAGGACATATGATCTTGGCGGAGGTTATGGTAATGTTTATAAAATGAAGAAAAGGCGAGGTAATAGTAATATGGCTGGACACATTATTAATGTTACTATTGATGCATCTGCTGCAAGATTACTTTTTCAATCGATTAAGGCTGGTATTAATCATGATTTTTCGAAACATGTTTCTTTTTTTCTTGGTTTGTTGATTTTTTGTTATAAAGATATTTCGCATAAGATTAAGTATGTTGAGATGGATATTGATAAGTATCAGACAAAAATTAGAAAGTGTGTTGAAAATTTGGAGTTTCCTATTTGGGCTAAAGAACCTTTGAAGGAATTGTGGGAGAGTAATGTTGATTTTGAAGAGTATCTTGAGGCGTTAATGAAGGTTCCTGATTTGGATTTTGATTTTAATAGTGCTTTGTTAACTTATAGAATGCAGGGTGATGATGCTATTTTTGGTATTTTGTGTCAGATTTATACTTTGTATCATCAAAAGCAAGTAACGAATATTAAGTTGATTCCTGATTTGCCTATTATTTATATGCCGCCTGTTTCTGATTTTGTATCAGGTGTTTTTTTTCCTGTAGTTGTTACTAAGTTTAATAGGTATTGGACTTGGGAGGATAATGATGAAGGTATTTTTTTAATTGATGAAGATGGCAATGCTATTGATTGTGTTAGGAGTGGTACTTATAATTGTGGTAATGATCCTTTATTTAATAGGTTAGGTTTATTGTATCATAGCAAGCATAGTAAGGCTGCTTGGCGTGTTTGTTGGAATTGGGGGGAAATTGTTGAGGCAGTTGGCTTTTTTGGTGGTGATGTTCTTGTGCGTGGATTAAGTGAAGGTATTTTGCGTGCTGATTGGAGAAGGTTTGGGGTTAATGGTTTGTTGGTGGTTAATTGTTTTAAAGGTGGTTTTGCAGGGTCTGGTTATCGTATTCAACGTCCTGATAAAGCAAGATGTTTAAAAAGTCCTAAGATTGATTTTGATAAAAATAAGATTATTAGTGTTAATTTGTTGGGTGAGAAAGTTGATATTGAACCTGAAGGACGTGTGTTGTATAGTAATGAGGAGTTGGAGGATTGGTTTGAGTTAGGAGAGTTGTGTAAGAATGAAATTAATGCTCGATGCAATTCTAATGCATAACCTATTTAATTGATTCTGATTTTTTACATGTTTAATTATTATTTTGTTCTCTGAGAAGAATTGCATGTCATCGCATTTTATATTCTTTTTTTATACATTTCTTGTCTTTTGTTAAATTCTTTTATGTTTCGATAGTAATCGTAGTAGTATGCGCATACTGCTCCGGTTGCGAAGCCTATTATTAGGCATATTATGTTAATTATCATTTAGTAATCCTCTAATGTATTTTTCTTGAAATAAGTTAATTATGAATAATCCATGTTCTATATCGTTATATATTACATCGGAATGAATATTTAATGCTCTAGCTATTTTTTCAGGATGTGCTTTACATCCTATTAAGTATGCTAAATTGTTGTCATACCATATGTCTGCCATTATGCATTCAATATTTTTGTAATGCAGTCTGTCAAGTATTTGTATATGTTCCCATCCATCTTCTTCTTTTAGATTGAGAATGTCCCAGTCATCTTTGGCGAATGATGCATTTTCATCGTATTCAAAGGAACAATGTATACAATTTTCTCCGTCATAATTTTTACAAATATTACATTTCATTGTATTTTCTTATGTTTGTCATCATATATATACTTTACCATGTTCTTTGATTCAATAAGCATTGATCTAGTTTTTTGCTATTATGGATATTGTATTTTTTTAATATTCTGCGTATTTCTGTTTCTTCCATTTTGTTATCATACAGTTCTGTGGCTAATTCATCATTTTTATCGTTTAGTTGATTGAGTATTTTGATTATTGTGTTTTTTTTGAATGATATTTTTTCGCCTGTTAAATTGTCAAGTATGATGTTTGTATTTGGTATTGTTGTGTATCTTTTCATTTTTAAAACTCTCCGAACATAGCTTTATGAGTTGCAACTAGTATAAAAGCAAAAAACATTGTTATTGATAGGTATCCGCCAATTTCGTTGTTTAAGATAAGTAGGCAAATGCCTATTGTGAATAATGTAAATATAATGTAAAATAATTGCATATATCTTTTATCATCCATTTTTTATGCTCCTTATTTTTGTGTGTTTATTTTTGTTTGTTCTGGTATATAAATATGTGAGACGCTATTATATGAAAAAAAATATTAATTCCAGTTATCGTTATATATCCAGTCGTATTGAACGTATTCGGATGGTGGTAGTTTTGCTATTGCGTCAGGGACACCATTTGTTTGTTCTGCATTAAGTAGGTATACTCTTCTGTGTACTAATGTTGATATTGAGCATTCTCCATGATAATCTCCTCTGAATTGCAATAGTAGTTTACCTATTTTTTCTTCGCTCAATAATTGTACGCATTCGTATCCATCGAATTGTTGTATGTCTAGTTTTAGATATAAGTTTTCTTCGTCTTTGTATTTCATTCCATAGCCGAAATCTGCTTTTGTTATGATTCCTTCTATTATGTCTTGTCCTGTCATGGTTGATTGTTTGGGTTCTAATATTGTTAAACAAGATTGTAGGACAGTACAGTAGGACACTCGATTTTTTCAACCAATTTTAAAAAATAAGCCTGCTTCGCTGCTGAGGCGAATTGTACTGTGAGTGCTTTTCTCTCAGTTCTGGGCACTGTGGAGTCTTTATTGGACTTGAAGCACCCAATAATCTGTCCACAGTGTCAATACAGAACGGAAACCTTGTAGCCTCAGCAACTACAAGTAGTCCGTCCAATATCGCTCAAACAAACAATTTTAAGTGATGCAAATGATAAAAGAAGTTATTACAACTGGTGTAAAATACTATCAAGGCATTAGTGCCTTTGATATTAATATGGAAGTAGTAGTTGAATTCGATTCTGAAAATACATACTCTCAGAATGCATTTTCAGTGTTAGATACCAATGGTGTCAAATTAGGTAGTGTGGCAGAAAATCCACACTACATTCCACGAAAAATATGTTCTGAGGATACTATTTTGTCCTCAGAGCTTAAACAATTAATTAATGATGGTTTTACCATTGTTAAAGCAATTGTTAAAGATATTGTGAGGAATTTTGTAATCCTCACAGTAGAACTTGAAGAAAAAACCTCTGTTCTTCCAACAGAGGCAGTAGAGAGTACATACACAGTTGTAGGCACTAAATATCATTCCACTAATGCTAATGTTGGTGATATTGTAAGATTTAAAGTTATTAATGGTACAACTACTCTTTTTAATGAAGAAGGGGCATTAGGTGTACTCCCTCAATCTGACAAAAAAATAAAAGAATTGGAGTCAATTGGTGCTCCAATTGTATTAAATCGGTTTGGTAGAGCCGATTTCAATACATTAGAGAATGTATTTGTAGTGAGCTACATTGAGGAAGATAAATATATCTTCCTCAAAGACTTAGAAGAAGAAGATTTAAAAGAAGAAAATGGAGATGAAATAATGAACAAAGAACTTAAAGACTTAGTAGAACAAAAATGTAAGAGCATTATAAAAAGTGGAGGTGAAATAACAGATATTGAAGTAAATGCAGACTTATCTGTAAAAATTCACTTCTTAGACCATATGTGTGATGCATATGGTGGATTTAGAAAAGTGGCAACAGTTAGATTGCCACAAAAAGAAATTGTTGAAGAAAAAAGTGAAAGTATGGAAGAAAAATTAGAAAAAATTACAAAAGAAACCATTACACAAAGTGTAATGGATAGAAAAACACCAATTATGGTGGTGGAAATGCAACAAGATGGACTTCTTGGAGCATTCAATCGGGCAAAAAAAGAATATCCAGTAGAGGTAATGGCATATACCACCAAGTACCTCGAAATACACCCAGTTGGTAATATATTGCTCACACTAAGAGCAATAGATGATACTATTGCCAAAAGATACTTAAATGGTCAAATTTCAGGTGCAGAGTTTGACCATATGAGAGCATGGATTAGTATCAATGCCTACTTCTACTATGAGCACATCATAGAAGAAGTAGATATGGAGGAGTTCTTCACAGAGGCTTCATTAAAAGCCTCTAAGAAATTCCTCAAAGAGGAAGAAGAAAGAGAATGCAAAATGAATAAGGAGGTGATATAAATGTTAAACAAAGAAGATATTCTCATTTGTAACGGCAAAGGGCATTTTATGCTCTTTGTCGAAATTGACGATGATATAGAGCCATTGACTCTATATCACGAAGAATAAAAAGGTGATATAATGAATAGAGAAAATAAGATACTCAAAAAAAATGCACAAGCTAGGGTAGAGGCAAAAAAACTCTGCTCTAGGCTAGATGCAATAGAAGAAGAGTATGAATACTCTGATTCTAATGTATCAATCTATGTATATGGTAGGTTCTTCCTACCACAGTCTTTTTACAAATTAAGAGCAATATTAACAAAAAAAGAAAACAAAAATACTCTTGATGGATGGTGATTATATGAGAAGAAATGACTATATCCATGGTAAATGCAGTCATTTTTACTGTGGAAGATGTGTTAAACATAATACATCTGTTGATGTATTAGAAGAAGCTTGCAGAAACTTTTCTGTATTCAATAAAGAAGAATACAGAATTAACAAGGAGGCAAAAGTATGAATTGTAGGCAAATTGCCATTATCAATGATAAAATCATTGGTAGTGGAGTTCATGATTACTCACAGGGCGATTTGGATGCCCTTGTGAGGGATGGGTGGACCCCAATATATAATGGGGTTGAGAACTACTCTGATGGGATTTATACCCAAATCAGAGTATGTGAATAGTTGATTTTATGACCTAAGTATGTCATTAAACTGCTTAAATTAAATAGAGGTGTTTCAAATGAAAAAATTTAGTAGAAACATGTTAGCACATTTAAATGCTGCTAACAAAAAAGGTACTCAGACTGTCGAACAAAAAGATTTTAATAAAAAAGGTGTTAAAGATCTTGAAAAAGTTGGGGTTATTTTATAATCCCAACTATTATGAGATGATATTATGAAAAAAAATTATTATAATGTTTGCCATAATGCAAACGAAGAAATTAGGCATAATTTATGCCACAAATGTACTTGTGCTGTTGATTTTCAAAACTTTGTTATATGTAAATATAATAAAGATGTAGATGGAGTGGAAATATAATTCCACTTCTAAATATTGGAGGAATAGAATATGAGATTTAAATATGGTTACCACCCAGTTATAAGAAGTATAAAAGACCATTTTAGTATGTATGATTTAGATATGGATTCCATAGATGGTTTTGATATAATTGAAATATTATATAATTGGTTCTGGGAATGTGAAGCAGAAACAGTAGCAGAAATATTAGTACTAAGAGAAATTTACGATATTATAAGATATGTTGATGATATTCAAAAAATACAAGAAAGAATGCTACGTTTTCATTGTAGAAAAATGTGGAAAGATGTTATTGATCCAGTAATGCCAATTATATTAAATAATTGTGAACCACATAGTAAAGAAAAAAAAGAAGTTTATATCGAAATTTTTAAAAATGAAGGTATAGAAATAGAAGAATTAAGAGGTGATGAAAATGAATAAAACTTGGATTATAGCAGAGGCAGAAAGTTGCCTCTGTGATTGCGAATATTGTAAACAATGTGAGGATGATGATAATGATTAAAAGCATTACATCATTATTGGAATCCTTATGGTGTGATCCCATAAGTGAAGAACAAAGAAAATATAGGAGAAATCATTGTCTTAATAAATATAATGACGATGATTGGAGAGATGATATATTTTGGAGATAAACTCCTTTGGACCTGAATATGTCCTTAAACTATTCAATATTTAATGAGGTAGATAATATGATTTTAAAAATAGTAAATGAAAAAGGTACTGTTCTTGGAGCAGTAAATGTGTATGAAAACAATGAAAATGGTGAAGTTTTTGTAAAAGAAACTCACCGTTGCAAAGCTGAAGAAATTGGTTTTGATACTGTATTTAATACCAACGAAGAAGAGATCGCAGTAATTATTAATACAAGTGAATTCAATGAAAATGGCATAATTGCTGAGGAAGTTTATCAGGATTTTGAAAATGCCAATGATGAAGATTTCTATCATTTATGTATGGAAACCATATGTGATAGATTAGGACATGTAACTGGGCCTATACCTGATAGAGCATATAAAATTTGGAATATAATTGAAGAAGAGTATTTATAAACTCTTCTTCTTAATAGAGGTGATTTAAATGGTAAAAATAGAAGATATTTACCCAACAATAGCACAAAGAAAAGAAATATTGTTAGAAGATGATGATGACCCTTTAGTTGGAGGTTTAGCCTTTGAGGGAGAGTCATTGCAAGATTTTATGGATAGTGTAGAACTTGACCCTGATATGAGGGTTAATACTCTTCAAAGACAATTAAGAGAATGTGGCATTAAAGAACTAGAAGAAATTGATCGTAAGATTAATGAGCTAGTTCAACAAAAAATATGGGATATTCAAGAGGAATTGGATGTCTACATAGATTCCTACACTTGGGATTACAAATACTGAGGTGATAATATGATTGAAATAAATTTTGAAGATTTAAAGGAATTGCCTCCTTTATCTCTTCTTTCTTTAGCTAAAAAAGCTCAAATGCTTTGGCTATATGAAGAATGTGATCAAGTAGCAATGCATCACATCATCAATGCTGTATCTTATCAAAAATATGGTATTGAAGATGTTGTTAGATGTAGAGATACTACTTTTAATAATATTAAAAGTATTGTATTTAGTAATAGAAAAATTATTTTAGAAGAATGAGGTGATTTAAATGAAAAGAAACTGTTGTAACAATTGTATGGAATGTGAAATGTTAATCGAAGATGAAAGCATTGTTGTAATAAAACAACATGGACTTTCAGAAAGTAGGAGATTTATTCCTGCGGTAAAATGTATGAAATTTGGCCAGTATGCAAGTTCTATTGATGCACTTCCCAAATCTGACATTCTTGATAATATGTTTTGGGAATAAAACTGTTAAATCTTGGGAGCTGAGTACCCTCCCTTAACAACTGCTTATTTTTAAACAAATTGAGGTGATTATATGGGCAAAGAAATAGAAGAATATTTAGAAATAATACCAACAAGATATCATGAAGAATTTTTGAATGATGTAATTGTAGATGAACAATCTATAAAATATATCAGAAAAGTAACTGAATATTACTTGGCTGAGATATTTGATGAACTTACATCAGAAGAAAAAGAAATTGTAGGTAGAAAGATGATTATAATTGAATTATGAGGTGTTTTAAATGATATATGAAGACGAATACAAAAAGTGTATCCATTTCGATGGAAAAGAATGTAGAAACCATGATAGCCACAATTGTGGTTCATATGGTGAAATGTGTGTTGACTGTAAAGATGTAGAGGTAGAATAACCTCTGCATCAATATTTGAGGTGATTAAAATGAAAGAAGATGCAATTAAATTTTTCAAAACAATAGGTTTTATACAAATTTGTGATGAAGAAGATTTAAGTTGTGGACCACAAGAAGTAATTGATGTTTACAACGAAAAATATGTAGAATTAGAAGAGCTTGCTAAGAAATATGAATTATATGATGAAAAGCAAGCAGCAATGGACCCTTGGTATGATTTATATACTTTGTGGCCAGAAATGAACAAATTTTTCTTAGGAGATGGTAATATGAACAATACAACATATAAAGAATTAAAAGAAATTGATGAAGAAAGCATTAGACAACATTTTACATCAGATATTTCAAGAAATTGGAATTTCGATCAAGGTCTTGAAATATGGTTTGAAGAAAAGACAAGTCAAGATATTAGACAATATCTTTTAGATAATATTGATTTGTTTTTATCTCCTGATGTTCATGAAGATTTTGTCAATGATATTCTTTTCCATGATAACTTCGATGAGGTTATTGAATGTTTAAGTAATGTAGAGTTGCTTACTGCAGTTGTCAATAAAAGAGAAGATGAAAATGGTTATAATACCACTATTTGGGATTATAAGTTCGAAATTAGTGGAAAAGAATGGAGGAAAATTGTAGATGAGGCAACTCACAGATTTGTTTTAAAAAGAGAGTAATTCTCTCTTTTATTATTTTTATGAGGTGATATTATGTTAAGAATAAGAGTAAGTGGTGGAAATCACCACAAAGAAGCATTTGACAATGTTGATGAAAATAGTGTTCTCTCACTAGTTAGAGAACCTACAAACAGCTATGACACTAATGCAATTATGGTTCTTTCAAATAATAACCATATTGGTTATGTTAGTAGAGCTGGTGGCAAAAAAGTAGTCAATAATACTGAACTACTTAGTAGAATATCAAATGTTGAACAATGTAAAGTTGTTCTTCATAAAAAGTATAACAAATATATATATGCTGAGGTGATTGATATGAATGAATACTCATTCTGTATAGAAAAAATGAAAAACGAACAAATTAGAGATTTAACTATAAGTGCTAATAAATCCATTATATCAGATAAAGCAAAAAATGCTGATCTAATTATTGGTGGATTAAGACATCAATTAGCACATAAAGATGGTGTAAAACCACATGTTGGTGAAATATGCCATCTTGAAAGAAAATGGAGAGGTAAAATTGTAGATGGAGAAAGAGTAAAAGAATCCCATCGTGAACCAGGTGACAAAGGAACTGTTCATCTTGTATCTGATGAAAATGGATACAGTTATGGTATTCTTATGCAATCAGACAAAAAACTTAATCAATTAAAAAGATTAGGAATTACAAATAGTATTTGGACTAACCAAGAGGTGAGAGATTATGATTATTTCTTAAATCCATATACTTCATATAGAATAATTGAAGTATTAGAAGGTAATTTTGTATTTGTTGAGCGTATTGGACCTGATGAACTTGAATTAATCACAGGTCGTCATAATTATGAGAGGGTTTATTAACCCCCTCTTAAAAATATATATTTGAGGTGATTTAAATGAATGAATTAATAACTAAAATCGAAAGAAGAGAAATTGTAGTAATTAAAACAGCATCTATTGATGTTGTTATGGGTGGTGCTTTCTGTTATGATGATAACACCACACAAGAAGAATTTTTGAATAAATTAGCTGAATCATTAAAAATGGTTAAAGCTATGGGTGGCATGTGCCCTGGTGATATTGAAATTATTACTGATGGAAATGGTAGATTTGCCGCTAAAATGAATATGGGATTATGAGGTGATTTAAATGATTTTAGATTTAATTAATGAAAATAGAGCAACTTTGAACAAAGATCCAGAGTACAATGTACAAATGAAAAGTAAATTTCCAATTAGGAAAGTTAAATATACACCTGACTGTGGTGAAGACAGTTTTGAAATTATGCAACCTAATATGGGTGTATATATTGAATTTGTCGATGATAATCACATAGGGCATTTATGTGAGAGATTGATAGAAGAATTTGATAAGTTAATTCTGATAAGAAGAGAATATCCACAGATAGAATATGAATTAAAAGATATAAAGAAAATTGTTGTATTTTAAAGGAGGAGATAATATGTTATTAGAAACAATAAGAGCAATTGAAAATATAGTTGAGAAAAATGCAATTGATTGGAGATTTATTAATGATCACAATTTCAATGTTGTTTGTCAGATAGATACAGATGAAGAACATATTGAATATATTCTTGCTGAAATTGATAAAGTATTACCTCTTGGTATTACTTTTTCACATGAATATACTTGTGATGAATATGAAATTACTTTTAAAGAAATTAATAGAGGGCTATAAAATAGCTCTCTATATAAATAGGAGATGATTAATATGAAAATGACAACCAAAATGTATTTAAAATTGTTTGAAGAATGTAATTACAACCATAAAGAATATGAAATAGATGAATGCAATGAAATAGAAGAAAAAATAGTTCAAGTAATTGAAGAAAATTTAAAAGAATATGGAATTAAGAAATATGATTATGAAAAAGAAGGTGGAACTCCATTAGATGCATTTGCTTATTATATTGATCAAATGACAGAAAAATATGATCCTGAACCTCTTAGTTCACATATTATGCAAAATATAAGAAAAAGAAAAGATGTAATTAGATTTTTAGATTGGTACAAGGAAATTGAGAATGGAATTGTTGGCCAATTTGATTATAAAATTATTAATATGGAGGAGATATCAGATGTAATGGCAGAATATAGTTATTATGATATATGCATCAAAATAGAGGATTATTGTTCTGATATATCATATAATCCAATTATATGTTGGTTAAATACACAAGATATTCCAACACTGTATATTATGAGCTGGAATTATCTTAAAAATGAAGCAATTGAATGGGTATCAACTCATCCAGATGTTGAAGATTCTTTTATAAAAGAATTTGATAAACCAACATTAGAAAAATATATTAAAAATGAATTTGGAGAATTTGGTGATGATGTATGTTCATTATTAGAGCATGAAGTTAATGAATTCTACAATATTTATAAAGATGATTTTACAATTGCAGGAGGGATATTATTTAGTAAAAGTAAAAGAAAACCATTGCACCATGCAATATGGGAAGAAACTGCACTTTTCTCAAGTTATCTTATTGCTAAGATTATAAGAGAAATTTACGACAATGAAATTAATTTATAAAAAAATATATTAAAATAGGAGATGATTAACATGAAAATATTAGTAGACAATGGAATTTTCGCAGATAAAATTTATATGAACAAAGAAGGTAAATATATTACCCTTAAAAAACCTGAAGATCCTCGTAAAGAGTTCAGATATGATTTATCAAGTTATGAATTTGAGAGGATAACCCATTACAAAACAAGAGAAGACAAAATTGAAATTGTTGATCCTGCAAAAATTACAAGCTGGTTCACTCGTTGTAGCTTAGTTACTGATAATGACAAATTTGCAAAGATGTTTGTTTATGCAGCTGGTCTTAAACTAAAATACAAATCTCCAGTTCGATATATTGCTAATTTTGCAACTTATCAAGTTGACACGTTAGAAAAATGGTTATCACATGATATTGATTTCAAAAGGGTGAATGAATGTCTTGAAAGAATACAAAATGGTAGTGATATTGATAAAGTAAGAAGATGGGGAATGTCCTATATTGGGTATGATCCTAAGGATTTTGACAAAGAACAAATAAAATATCTAAGAAATGTTTCTAAGAAAAATAATGGTATAACTAGTGATACATTGTTTCGAACCCAAAATTATTGGAATCCACAACAATATCAATTGGGCAAAAAATTAGATGAATTAGTTAAAGATCAAAGATACAATGATGCGTTCTCAATTACTAAATTTGATTATAGAGGAAATAAACAAACTTATAACTATCTTAAACATTCAGAGTATGGCAGAGATGGTCGTACAAGTGTTTTAGAAGTAGCAAGTGAATGGCACTTAGATTTAAAAGCATTCTGCAACTATCTTTTAAAACTTCAATTTGAAGCTGTAACTGTTGAAGATCTAATGAGAAATTATGATGATTATCTCAAGAGAGAATATGAAATGAAAAATATGAAAAGAAGTAAAATGAATAAATATCCAAGTAATTGGATGTCATACTATCATAAACATCATTTCAATTACAACCAAATGGAGGATTTAAAACGTTTAATGTATCGTGAGGAAAAAATGGATGAATATAACAAATTTAAAGAAAGTAAAAAGTATTTAGAATACAAGAAAGATGCTTACTTCATTAGATTGCCCGAAAATATTGAAGACATTGCTAATGAGGCTACTCAATTAAGTCATTGTTTGTATGAAAGATATACCGATAAAATTCTTGATGGTGAAACTATTATTCTCTTTATGAGACAGGTTGATCATCCTGATGACAGCGTATTAACTGTTGAAATAAAATATGATGGTATTCAACAAGCAAAAGGTTATGACAATAGAGATCCAACACCTGAAGAAAAAGCTTGGTTATTAAACTGGGCAGGCAAAAAAGGTTTGGAGAAAGTGATTAAACAACATTATCATTAATCACTTTTTTATATTTAAAATAGGAGTTGATATATATGAATAAAACATTACAAAAAAGACAAGAATTTGGCCGTAGAATGAGAAATGTAGAAGATCCTGATGAAAAAAGGATTAATCAAAAGATTTATAAAGCTGATAAACCTTACTTCAGAAAAGTAAATGTTTATGGTCGTAATCTTAAAGATGGTCGTAGAATGTTTATTAATGATGCAATTGATGGGCTTCAACCTGCAGCTGATTTGATCCGTGTAATGACTAGCTGTAAGAATAATATTTTAACAAGGCCGCAAAAACGTAACATTAATAAGTTGACACATAAAATTGAAACTGGTAAGCCAAGCGAGATTTCAGACAAAAATGTTGCAACTATGGCGAAGAAGATTCCTATGTGGATGGAAGAGTTTGAAGAAACTTATGGGTCCACTACTTGGGAGCATCTTGAATTGCCAACTAATAATACAAAACTTGGTAAGAAATGGAGTTATGTTGCTCTAGAAACTGGATGGGAATGTATTGCACTTGGTTGTCAATGTAAAAACATTTGCTATGCTAGGAAGATGGAGCAAGGGCCACATGGTCATAACATTTGTATTCGTGTTTGGAGGCAACAAGCTCAAATGCGTGATCTTCCAGCCAAAGTAATTGCATCTGATATGGTTGATTTTATTAAAGCTGGTAATCGTGGTATTAGATTCTGTGATACTGGTGGAATACCTGATCAAGCTATGCTAAATAAAGTATTTGAATCTGTAGATATTGCAAGTCAATTATTATTAGCTGATGGCATTGATCCAAGTGGTAGGTTTTACATTTATGCAACTAGATATGATCTAGATTGGGATGGTTGTCCACAATATCTTCAGATCAATGCTTCCAATGAACGCCTTCATGAAATGATTCCTGGAAGTAATTATTTCAAAATCATTGAAGATGGTGACGAGGAAGATGAAGAGCGCTTGTTTTGTAGTTGTAACTGTGAAGCTTGTGATTATTGTAGTGAAGGAAGTGGTGAAACTATTGATCAACCCGGTCACTAACCACAACTTTTATATAGTAGTTGAAATAAAATTATAATTAGGAGGCGATTAACATGATGCAAATAGTTGAAAGTGTACAAGAAACTCAAAAAAGATTAGAGAATATGAGTGATGAAGAATTAATAAAGTTACTTAGAAGCATTGATAGATCAATTAAAAATGGTGAAAGTAAATTTATTTATTATCAGGAATGGAGTGTTGGCTCAATTATTTTAAAAGAGCGTAATTATGACATTTCTGTTGTTAGGAGGTAGATATATATGGTTTTAAGTTTAATCGGAGTAGGTTTAGCTGCAGCAGCTATAAGTGGTTTAGCAGAACAATCAAGTAAAAGAGCTTATCCAAGCTTAAATGAAAAAGAATTTGATGCGATAAATGGATCAAAAGGTATTGCACACGGTGGTTATCCTGATGAAAAGATCATGAAAATTGCCGCAAGATGCGGAGTAAAACCAAACAAACATGGAGTATTACCTCAAAATGGTAAAAACAACTGCATTAGATATGTAACTAAATATGCAGATCATGACAGAGATATTGAAAAATTCAAAAGAGCATGGGATCGAACTGTCGAAAACCAAATCAAAAAACATGGAAGCAACCTCAAAGAAAAATACGCAAGAAACTACGAATATAAAAAAGGTATTGTTGAAAGAAAAGGTCATGGATATTTTGGTGGTCCAACAATTGTTCTTGAGATCAACCATTGGCATGGAATAAACAAAAAAGAACAATTAAAAAGAATGAAGGAACTACAGGATCAAACTATATGGGGAGGTGTATGTATTCACCAACCCAAATTAAGGCACAATCCTAATTATCCTAGTGGCTTCACTGAATACTGGACATTACATGGAGGAAAAGAAGATAAACAAGGAAAAAGAAGCACAATAAAGAAATACAAAAACTTGTACCGAGATTGTTGTGCTCACATAGGTTATGACGCAATGTTATAACCTATTATATTTTTAAAGGAGGTATAATTATGTTAATGAAAAAGAAAAATATTGATCCAATTTGTTCTAAACAAAAATTTATAAGTTTACGTAAACCTGATTTTAAAATTATTGCTGGTAAAGATCATAAATTTATGAATGATTTTAGTAAACCATATTTTGCTGAGGTATTTATTGAATATACTTTTATGTATGATATTCGTTGTATGACTGATGAATTTGCATATATGTTAGGCTTTGATTCTGTTGAAGAATATATGGCTGAAGGATATAACAAAGATGAAGAATATATGAGAAAAGCTATTGTATGGTCTAATGTCAGAGTAAATAAAGAGTTCTTTGAAGCATAAAACAAAGATACTCATAATAATATTATTTTTTTTGTGAAATAAATATATAACATTGTAGATACCTGCTGCAGGAGTATGGATCATTATTCTTAATTGGTATTAAATAATATATTATGTTGGTTTACACTTGTCGCAGGAGTATGGATCATTATACGTTATTATGTTTTACTATGTTGGTTATCTTTACTTAAGTAACCTACTAGACCACTACTTATTGCAAGTGCTACATCTTTATGGTAAAATATCATACTTAGTATTGCGATCATTATTAGTCCAAGTATTAGTATGGTTTTGTTGTTGATTTTCATATTTTTGTTTTTTTATTTTCTAATATTTTTATACGCGCAAGGGTCTGGTTTTTGTTTCCATCTGTTTTTTTAGGTGCGCCTAAATATTTTTTATCGAATTGACCTGATATTTTTAATATACGGGCACTGTTCAACACATTTTTCAGTGTTTTTTAGTGTGATTTTCATCTTGATCTAAAAAATAGCTTCAATTATTTGGGTACTTTCGTTTTATTTGGTTAATTGGTGGGTTATAGTTATTGAGTATTTGGTGAATATGTGTGTTTTATTTGATCTTGTTCTCAAACTCAAAATGTCTTTCGTGGCACATCTAGATGCTTGTATATACCAAAAAATGGTGTTTAGCAAAAATAAGACTGATTAAACAAATGTTCAATATTAAAGTAAAAACAGTGAACAAGTAGTGATTTCACATCGACCCCGCAAGGAGTTGATTTTAGCCAGGTAAAAAATTAATTACCCAGCTAAAACGTTTTATAGGAGGTGACATTTTTTTATGTAATATGCTATTTCGAATAGTAGAATATCAAAAGGGGCATAATACCATGTATGCATACAGTAGTTAAGTATGCACAAAAAATAGTCTGTTGGACGTTATATATATAGTTAAGTTTTTTTCCATTATAAAAATAAATAGGAGGAGGAATTCATTAGGCACAAGTAAAATTAGAAAATACACTGAAAGGAAACGAAATTAATAATATATTCCTAATGAATTCCTTAAAATGAATTTCGAAGAAAATACAGATATTTTGATCTTCTCCAATTAATATATCTGTTAAAAATAGTATATAAAGTTTTCTATTAAAAAAAGGTGTTATAGAGTTCATTAGGAACAAACAAGATAAGACCTATACTGAGAATGTAAAAATGCAAATAAAAACAATATTCTTCCCAATGAACTCTTAAAATGAAAACTAATCAGACAATAATCTCCTCCATTTTTTTTCGTTCGTATAAAATCTACCTAATAAATTACAATTAATTATATATCAAAACTAGTATATAAACTTTACTAAAAAAAAAGAAAAAAATAGTTAATTGATAAAATTAATTATCAAACAACCACTAAGTTTATTAGCAAATATATATTTGTCAAAACTACTATATAAACTTTACCATAAAAAACATAAAAAAAATTTATGTTACTTATGTTTCCAAAAAAAAAATAAAAAAAGAAAAAAATAAATAACCAAAGCACGTAGAAGAAAAAAAATCTCCTCCATAAATTTAATCATTCGTATAAAATCTTTTTTGCCAACCATACACACTTGCAATTAAATATCTGTCAAAACTACTATATAAACCTTTCTAAAAAAAACGCCCCTCCCCCAGGAGAAAACAAATTATATTTGACATAAAAATAAAGGGATGCCAAAAAAATATTACAAAAAAATCCTGCCACACAAGCTAAAACAAGCAAATAAATAGCCTCCAATCACAGAACATTAAACAAAAAAATATAATATACTATACATATCATATGAAGCAGTACAATACATAGAACAAGTAAAAAAACAATCATAATTAATATCGAAAAAACACAATCAAAACTCAAAAAACAACAAAAAAACTTTCTTTAATATATCCAAGCAACCAGCACTAATAAAACAATAAAAAAAAGAAGAAAAATTATTTTAAACAAGACACATTATAAGGAACATTAAAACGCATCAATAACTGATGAGCCAAAGGTATATTATAAATACCCCAATCCCAACCATTAGTCAACACTTTCTTACGTAATCTATAAAGATCAATAGATTCCGAACGATGTCGCTCATTATTTTCATCCACCCAGGAATATCTAAAAACATAACCCTTCTTAGCATCATATCGTTCAACAACACTAATATTAAAGAACCCAGACTCAGATGACTTCACCATAACACGCGACTTCTTCTTACAATTACTATTATACCCATACTTAGTATACGCCTCATTAAACAACTCCTTAAGCAAAACCATTACCACTCACCCCAATCCTCTTTATGAATATTAACAATATACCTACGCAAATGACTAATACTAATACCATACTTATTAGCTATTTCACGCTGAAACATACCATTACTCTTACACTCTTTCAAGAACTTAATACCACCAAGACTATCAAGCTTGTTATAAGCATCCTTATAATGAATACTAAAATCATCATTACTATCAAAAATCTTACTAGGCCCAACCCTCACATAAATATGTTCAATACTATCAGTCATACAATTATGTATATCAAAACTAATACCTCTTGCAACACAACACGCCCAAACTATATACACAGGTAAATCCACATCATTAGCAACATCATTAATAACACGACCACTACTAACACCAGCAACATACTTAGCATCCACACTTACCCTACCAATGATCTCACTCTCAATACCAAAACGCTTATCAAAACGCTCAACAGGCAAACTACTCCAACTAATATCATTCCTCTTCAAAATATACTCAATATTCATGTTCCCTAACCGAGATTCAGTTTCATTAAGAGTACAACCCAACAAATTATAAGCCGCCAAAAGATCAAGAACATCCTCATCATTATTCTGATAATCAACATAAAAACAACTAGAATCACCATCAGTAGAATAATAAACAGGCTCATTATCATCTAAAAAAGAATTTAACTGATCACGCCACAACCTAAGCGTTTCCTTAACCTTAGGCCCAATAACATTATCACTAACCTCAGACTCCAAATCTTTACCCACACCAACATTAGAACGATAATCATGCTTAATATCATTCAAAATCGCCTGCAACTTCTTAGCCTCATTATTAGTGATAGCAATATCAACCTCAGCATCATTAAAACTAATACTCATCAAACTATGATCACCAATCTCAGTACTCTTCCACTTTAAACTCAAACATATCATCTCCACAAATTGATACATATAACTATTAAAAACATCATATATAAACTTTACTATCAACCACCCCAAAACCAAACATATTTTACACCCAAAAACAATTCAATATATATCAACATACAAAAAACATACATTTTCATAAACAATACCTTGAATAATCAAAAAGCTCATTAATTAAAGTAAGGTTTAAATGAAAAAGTATTAAAATTATCAATCGTAAAATCAATTAAAATGATATTTTTTTCCAACCTTCCCGTCAATCAAAGCCCAAAAACACACTTTCACAAATGTAACATATTTCTAACTTTAAGAAGGGGGTGTTATACAACCCTTGTTTCCCCCCCCCTAACCCTTTTTTTTTTTTTACTCTATATAAAAAAGGCCATCTATAATAAAAGATATAAACAATAGAATAAAAAAAAAATAGATATATATATAGGAAACTGGGGTTGCCATACCCCCCCATTACAATGTATACATTATTCAGAAAAAACTATATATATATGTTTGATTGTTCGCGGTATTCAATGCAATAATGTGCAACTCAATAATAATGTACTTTTTTGTACGTTGAGGACAGATAGGTTTATATACTACTTCGGTACATAAAAGACTACTATGACATCGAAAAAAGATATTCGTCTATCAATATGGATGGACAAGAAAACAGAGCAAATGCTAGAAGAATTGCAAGATATGACTTCTTTGTCAAAAGCAGCAATTTTTAGACTAGCATTAATGAATTTCTACAAACAAAACATTAATCAAGAAGGAATAAATCTTGAAAATAAAACAAATAACATTTAGGTGATAACATGGATTTTGAAAATGAAGATTCCAATGATTTTATGGATAAATTTGAAAAGTACAAAGCAATGAGAGAAAAAGAGCAAGGACTCTATGAAGTAGAAGAGAACGTTAATTGGAAGTACAGTAAGGAAGTTGTTGAAAAGCAACTATTACCTAACTTTATGGATATGCACGTAGTTGAATATGAAGATGGGTATCATTTTGATTTTCTTAATATGGTGTACGATCCCAAATATAACGAGCTTAAGATTAAAGGTGAATATGTTGAGTTAAATAAAAATCTAAAACTCAAAAATAAAGATGCACGTGACACATTTCAACAATTAAATGATTCAGGTCATAACGAGAAGAAAATATTCTCCAATTTTAAGAAATACATCAGTAATCTTCAAAAAAGTAATGAGTATTCTATACCAGACCATATTAAATACTTAATTGACACAGAAAAAGTTTCCAGAACTAACAATGACCTAATCCAAGCAATGGTTGATCTTTTCTTAAAGGCCGGTTTAAAGAAAACTTACAATAGATATGTTATGCCTTTAGCCACCAACATATGTAGAACAATAGACAAAGATGAGATGTTACAATTTGTATATGATGTATGCGAAGTTAATAAAGTAAGTGCTCAAACATTAGACATAGTTCTAACCTACTTTAACCGAACAGTAAATCCATCATACAATAAAATAGTAACAAAAAATGGATACTTTGATTTCTCAACTAACAAGTTTCATACCAGCTCAGACAAAGAAATAATTATCAACAAAAAGACACCATATACATATGAGAAGTCTTTAATTGGTACTGAACCACCTGAGCCATTACGCAAATTCTTATATGAAATATTCAGAGATGACCCAGAGAATAAAATAAAACAATTACTTGAAATCTTTGGATACTATTTAGACGATGGTAACCCATACCAATTAATAATCTTCTTTATTGGTGCATCAAGAAGTGGAAAAGGAGTATGTGCATCATTACTTGGCGAATTACTTGACAAAAATAAATGTAATGTAGACATATTCAACTCAGACTTTGATTCCAAATACATACAACCATTAATCGATGCAAACATCAACATCGTAGACGAATACAATGGAATCAAAAATGTTCCTGAAATCAAAAACTACACCGGTCAAGGCGGAATGAATATAGCAAGAATATATGAACAATCCAAACATTATGAAGACTGGGAATTACCAAAAACATTAGTAACTACTAATGATCTAGCAGGTATTGGTGAACACATAGACAGTGCACTAATGGAAAGAATGAAATGCTTTATTGAATTCAATTTCGGTATAAGTGACCCTTCAAAACGTGATCCTCAAATACTTCCAAATATTGTATGTAGTGAAGAATCAATGAACTGGTTACTCACCAACAGTATTGATGCCTACATGAAAATTAGACACGGCCCTAAAGGTACAAGATTATCTGCAGAAAAAACTAATGATGAATTCACTCACTTCATTAACAAATATAACAATCCTGAAAGATATATTATTGAAGATACATTCAGATATGATTACTATGACTGGAATACCTTACTTGACGATGGCGAATACGAAAAATTAGTTACCGCACAAGATGTAAGAGAAGCAATTTACCATAAACAACCTGAAGCAAAAATTAAAGATCGTAACAAAGTCAAAAGACTTATTATGGATGCCTTTGATTTAAAAGATGGTTCATACAACCACAGCAATAATGCAGAAGGATATTACCAAGTGCATAGAGAATATATGCCTACAGCAAATGGTAACAACAAATACTTTATTATGGGGTTAATTAAAAAAGAGAAAGAATAGCTTTCTCTTAACATATTTTTTTTTAGAAACATTTATATATGAGTTTAAACAATACTATATTAAAGGAGCGTGATAAAATATGGCAGCATTAAAAGACATAGTTTTAGACTTACAAGATGGATCATTTGAAAAACATAAAAAATTACTAAGGCATTTACCTCAATCAGATCTTGACTATATACGTAAAAACTTACGCGGTAATGCAAAAGTAATGTTTAACATGACAATAGAGGATTTAAAATGAAAAGATTTACTTGTAGGCCAAAAATGTTCAAAAAAGACAAAATATATGACTCAAAAATGAGATACGAACTTTCTTTAGATCAATTCATAGACATCGCAAATACCTTAGACAAAGAGGTAAAAATGCTAACTAAAGAAAACAAATATGTAAAAGAAACACTAACAGACAAAGACAAAATGTTAGAAATAATCGAATTACAATTCTATAATTACGCCGCCAAAAAAGATCATTCATATGGCGAAAGATTACTATTAAGAGAATTTGTAGAATACTTAAAAAATCAAATAAGGTGATATACGTGGATATAGATACAATAAAAAAGATAACTGTTGAAGATTTAACAGATGAAGAAGCAAAGGATTTATTAAAAAAAATAGACAAAGCAAAAAGAGCATATAAAAAAAATAAACCCTTTTTAACATTTGATTGGGCAAGAGCAATAATGCTAATACACGCACATGACATTCAAAATGCAGCTTTCGGCCTCAAAGGCGACTGGAGTGAAACCAGTGCAATAGGATTAAAAGATGGACAACCAACAGAACCATTAGAAGAATCCAAATTCGGTTACGCAATAACAAGTAACTGGGCAACCCCAGTATTATACGATATTGACCAAAATCAATGTTACGAATGCTACAGAGTTGCTAATAATTATGAATCACAAAGAGATGTAGATCCTTGGTGGCCGGAAGAAGCACAATTAAGTTTCGACTTTATAAAAGAAATACTTGACGACATGAAATATCACTGGAGGTAAAAAATATGCCATTAATATACAAAGTAACAAAAGAAGGAGAAGATGATGAATATTGTACATTATCAGAATTAGCGGAAAAACATCATGCATGTTGGACCCATGCTCTTGGACAAGAAGCTGCATTTTGGGGCGAAATACGTATAATTGATTTATTAGCCGAAGCATCTGATAACTTCGAATCAATATTAGCTGACAAAGGTATTTACTTAGAGCCATTGAACAGTCTTGATGGTGATGATTTAAATATTTTACTTAGTCCATTATGGTAGGAGGTATAAAAAATGAAAGAATGTTTGGAATATGTAAAAGAGATAGTAACTGAAAATAATGAATTAAATAGAGAAATAAAACAACAAAAAGATACTAATATTGCACTTGAAAAAGTCAATAAAGATCTTGAAGTAAAAAATGTAGAATTAAAAAAAGAATTAGAGCGAACTAGGGCATTAGCGAATAAATGGTGGCATGAATATGAAAAATTACATGATGAATATTCAATGGTAGATGCTCAATATAACTTCTTGGCAGAAGCATTTGGTCAATTAAGTCCTCAATTAATGAAAGAAGTAGATGAAGACTTAGAAGAAGGTATATTCTCTGAAATAGTAAGTAATTTCAGTAGAAGAAATAGATGGAGATAAAATGAGCGATAAAGTATTTAATTGGATAATTGATATTGTTATGGTTGAACTTGTTATAATGATAAATGTAGGAATAGTTATTATTATTTTAAAACTCATAGGAATGATTTAGAGGTGATAAAATGACAAAAAGATTTGTTTTTCATATGGGAGATTGCTTAGAAGAAGCAAGAATTGAGGATTTAGAGGGAATATCATATGGTATTTATGAATTAGAACCTTTAACTGCTTTATTAAACGAATTAAATGAAAAAGGTGATTAAATATGAGTGTTCGTCTAGATGGTGATATGGATGCACAATTATATTTTAATGAAAAATATGGTTACATACCACATCATGTTAGTTACGAAGAGTATGTAGAATATGATGGATATAAGAAACAAATTGATAAAGAAATATTTAATTTAATTCCTTTAATTAGCATAGGAATACTTGTATTATGTATTATGTTAATTATGGGGATTTTAGTGATAAAGGTGATTTAAATGGACACATATCATTATGTAAACCCATCTAAATGTACAAAATGCTATAAATGCATTGAGTTATGCACAGAAATGAACCAAGAAATATATAGAACATTAGGTTTTATGATATTGGACGAATATGATGGATGCCCAGAGTATGAAAATGATTATCCAATATGCCGCAATTGTGAGGCAGAAATTAATGGAAAAAAAGTATCATTTCCTTGTAACCATCTTTGCCCAACTGGAGCAATGGAAATAAAGAGGTTCTAAAAATGACATATGCATACGTATATCTTGATAAAAACAAAGACTATGTTTATTGTTTCAAACGAGAATCCATTATTGAAGAAGAAGAATGTGATTATTACGATTATAATGTAGAATGCGTTTATAATGGAGAAAGACATAAAAGAACTCATATAAGAGGGACTTTAGCAGGATATAAAGTTAGAGGAATATCAGGAAGTATGATGCAAAGCTGCAAATATTGTTTAAAAAATAGTGATTATAAAAAATATTACTTACCAGTTGATGCAGCAATAAACAAACAAGGACTTTTTCATGATACATGGGAAATGATCAAAAGTTTTTTTAAATAAAAGGAGGTAATAAAATGAGTAGATTTAAGTATAATGTAGACAAGAATTGCATTGAATTTGATGGAGAATTTGTAGGAGCTATCAATGATGGTGATACAATTGCAAAAAAGTTAAATGAACTATATTCTGATAAAAAAAGACTTGTAGGGCATTTACTAAAATATCGTGGATTAAATGATGATGATATTGATTATGTGTTAAGTTTAAAATCAAATGAATATTATGGTGAAAAATATTGTAAAAAATACCAAGAGGTGGAATAAATGCAAAAAGAAAATATTGGATATTGGTGGATAGGTCATGAAATTAGGACCCCTGGAGGCAGAAGAGTAAAAGCAAAAATATGGTGGGGTGTTTGTAAAAAAACAAGAAAAGTAGCTTTAGTAGGTATGACTAATCTTGATCCAATGGTTATTACAAGTACTCATATTTCAAACAATGAATGTTTTGATGGAAGTTCCTGTTTAAACTTAGAATGTCCTTATGCTACATCAAAAACACTTATGTCTGCAATTAACAAGTCTTCATTTAAAGATATAAATACTGATGAACATTTAATTAACTTTTTTGAAAAAATGTTCAAAAAAATTGAAAAATGGTTTGATGGAATAGATGATGAAGATCTTATTGATCATTTTGAAAAAGGTTATGAATCCACAACAGTTTCAGAAGAAGGATTTGAAACAAGATTGCCAAAATAGGTGTTTTAAAATGGATAAAAAGAAACGATATGATCTAAGGGAATATCATTTTCATGAGCTAAAAGCAGTTATTTATGATAATCTTGAAGGAAAAGAATTAAAATTAAACTTGTATGAGATTATTAATTTGCTAAATGAAGCTTCTCAAGAAGATTATGATATGCATAAAATTGTAAAACAAATTAAAGATCGCCTTAATGAATTAGAATCAATGGGGCAAAAGGAGGTAATAAAATGAATGATTTAGATTTATATAATGCTTGTATCAAATATTGTCGAGCATTTACAAATGTAGTTGCACATGAAAGTCAATTAAGAAATGCAAAATTATTTTTTGATGAAATAGAACATTTACAAGCACAAGTCGAATATGATAGAAAATGGTTAAGAGATGAATATCATAATTTATGTGATGCTATAGATGAGTTTAGGGTGAAATAATGAGTGAAATAAATAAATCGTATGATGGTTGTCATAATTGTAAATATCAGATGTTTGATTTTTGTGAAAAAACATTAGAGCATATAGATATGTTTTTTACAGACTGTACTGGAGAATCTATGTGCGATTTTGAATATTATGAAAGGGAGGAATTTTAAAATGTGTGAAGATGGTTTAGTTCCTGTGTTTGTAGTGTATGATAATGAAACAGAAGAAATATATGAGCAAGGGTTTTCATTAGAAGCAATGGAGTATTATGCAGATCAGAGAGAGAACTGTAGTGTAGGTATGATGATGGTTAATGAAATGGACTTGGATGTGGAAGAATGACTGAATATATGATTACTGGTAGTTTCAAAGTAGTATTTGAAGATACTGATGAGGAAAATGCAGTTATGCAAACAATGGACAACTATCTTGGAGCAGTAAAAGATGATTGTGATGATTGGTTTAAATCTGTTGAATTTGAATTTTTAGATGTCAAGGAGTTAGAAGAATGAGTGCTGAAAGGTATATGGTTGATGATGCAGGTACTTTAATTGACAAAGTTACACTTGATAATTTTGATACAGTTGAAGAAGTGGTTAATCTTTTAAATTATTATGTAATTACATTAGAAAAACTTGTAGATGAAAATGAACAATTACGAAAAGATAATCAAAGATTAAGAATGAAAATCGAATCATTAAATGAGAATTTTAACCGATTGAATAAATTGTTTAATGAAGTAGAAGAACCAATAGACAATGAAATTATGTCTGAATATATGAAAATCATTAGGGGGCTTATTTAATGATGTTGCAATTTGATGATGATGGTACAGTTAGTAAAGTAAATGAAGATGATTTAATCTATGTTTATGAAAATGAATTTAAAGAATTAATTGATGAATATGAGCAGTTAAAAAAAGAGAATGAAGTGTTAAAAGAAATAATAAAATTCAAGTGTTTTAATGAAATCTGTGAAAACTGTAAACATGGAAAATATTGGATAACTAACGATTTTTTCGGACATGAGGGGAATTTTGAATGTTTAAAAGGACACCCTGCTGATGAATGTTGTGAGATTAAAGAGTGTAAGGATTATGAAATAGAAGATTTAAACGAAATGTTGGAAAGGGTGAAAGAATGACTGAAAAAAGATTTACATATCTTGTTGCTTCAAAGAATCATTATATAGGTAGTTTTTTCTGTAATGGTGTTCCTTTAACAAATAAAGAAGTTGTTGATTTGTTGAATGAGAATGAGCAGTTAAAAAAAGAAAATCAGAAGTTAAAAACACAATTGTTGCATGGTGATGGTGTTTGTGATATATGTAAACATGAATACCTTGTTAAAAATGGTAAGTATTATGTTTCAGAGTGTAAAAAAGGACATGAGGAATGTTCGAAGATAGATTTGGCATTTTGTGGAGATTTTGAAGTTAAGGAGTGTAAAGAATGACTGGTAGATATGTTGAGGTCAATATGGATGAAAATAACGAATTAATAAGAATGACATGTCCAGTATGTAAATATCCTATGAGGGTATTAGCAAAACATGAACATAATGTTTATCAATGTTACTGTGCCGTTTGTCAAACAGATAGATACATGAAAGATACATTAGATACTGAAAAATTAACATTCAAAGAATTTGACAGAGGTATGAAAAGAGGTAAAGGAATAGATTTAGAAAGAATATCTGATTTAGTTTATGACTTATATAATGAGAATGAAGAGCTAAAAGAAGAAAATGAACAATTAAAACAAATTATTGGAAGTATTTGCAAAGATTATAAAGAATCTCATGGAATGGATATACGAAATGCAGAATGGTTTACTGCGTGGTGAAAGAATGACTTATACATGGATGCCAAAATTTTCAAAACATCAAAGATATTATAGTAATCCCTTAAATCCGATAAAAAGCATTTGGAAATCACAATTGTTTCATTATTCTTTTAAAGATTTAAAAAGAGTGAGTACAAGAAGTATGTATTGTCCTGTTAGAATGAAGCTGCATAATATTCGTTCAGGTAGGAATAAACGAAATCCAGTTAGTTCAGTTCAAGACAATAAAACTTTTGAAAGAACATGGGGTAAATTTTGGAGTTGATTATAATGACTGAAAATAAAAGATTTGTTAAATATGATGGGAATACTATTGTTGATTTAAAATTAGTAAGGAGTTGGATAATTAGCAATGGTGATGTTGATTTGCTAATAAAACTCTTGAATGAGTTAAATGAAGAAGACATAAAACAACAGACACAAGTAAAAAAAGTCTTAAAAAAACAATTGGATTATTATATAGAAAGAGTATTGCTATTAAACCAACCATATGGTGATGTAACAGAAGCAATACACAATATTGCAGATGAATTAGGAGTTGATTTAGAATGACTGAAAATAAACGATTTACATTAAGAGAACCTGATATTGATGATGGTATTGGGTGTGAAGAAATTGCGGACAATGGACAATGGATAACTTATGGCGAAATTGTTAATTTATTAAATGAAGCAGAATATTGGAGAAAAATGGTAATTGAGTTAATATGGTACTATGAAGATAAAGGAAGATGGAATAAGATGTATAATCAATTTTATAAAGCAAAAAGAGATTATACTTCAGGAGGTATCTATGATGATTGAAAACGAACGATTTAAGGTTAAAGGATTCGATGAATACGATCAAGTGGTTTGGGATACAGAGTTCGAACAATCTTGCAGTGTTGAACAAGTAGTTAATATGCTAAATGACAAAGATTGGGTAATTGATGCATGTAATGAAGAGATTGAAGAATTAAAACAATCTAATAAATATTTACAAGAAGAGTTAGATAAAGTATTTAATTTAATAAATAGAAAAATAAAGAAACATGAAGAAGCTTATAGTAGTGCTGTAAGGGCTGGAATGCCATCCAGTATCATATATGACGAAATTGAATTATTAGAAGAATTGAAAAAGGAGTTGGAAGAATGAATAATGATAAAGCAATAGATTATAAAACAGAATATAATCGATTAAGTATTGAATTATCTAAGTTAAGATTATCTTATGCCGAACTAGAAAATGATAGGGATTATATTCATTCATTACTTGATGCCGAATTTGAAAAAGGATTAAAATTAAAAAAAGAAATTAAAGAGTTAGAAAATAATGAAATCGATAAATTAAAAAGAGCAAATAAAAAATTAAATAAATTATGTATCAAGTATGGTTGTAAGGTGGACAGATTGGAAAAAGAGAATGAGAATTTAAAACAAACTATTGAAAAACTTTGTAAAGCATGGTGATTTAGGATGATTAAAAAACGATTTACTGTTCATACATTTATTGCAGATTATCCTTGTGGTTTTAAGGATTTAGAAGATAATGAGTGTGAGATTTTTTGCGATGGAGAGCGTATGACCTATAGAGAAGTGACAGATTTGTTGAATAAGAATGATGAGTTAAAAATGACAAATAATTCATTAAAATTATTAGTACAAAACTGGGAAGCACTTGATAATGAGAAAGATGAGCAACTCGATAGACAAAATCAAGCATTAATAGAATTAAAAAAAGAAAAAGAACGTTGGAAGTCAATTGCTTGTAATAATTCATCTTTTAATAGTATATTGTTACATGAGTTAGATATTGCACAAGAACAAGGGTATAAACTTTCAGATCCATTTAAAAAGTTAATGAGGGAAAAGAATGACTGAAAATAAACAAACTCGTACTTGTGGTCAATGTATATATTATTATAATTTTTATTGTCCTCTACGGAATATTCAGGTGTCCTACAGTGGTAAAACTTGTAACAAATTCAGAAAGAAGTGGTTATAAATGGCCGAAGATAAACGATTTGAAGTAAAACATGATATACCAATTGGAAGTAATCATTATGGGATTGTAGATAATGCTACTGGCAAAAAATATGGTAAAAGAAAATATGATTCACAGCAATTGTGTAACGAGATTAATAAAATTGTTAATGAGAATGAACAATTAAAAGAGCAATTAGTAGATGCTAATGAATTGATTAGTATTTATGTTGATGTTCTTAAAGATTTAGGTATAAGTATAAATGAAATATGAAGGAGTTAAAAGAATGAATGAAAGACAATTTCCTACTTGGGCAAAACATATGAGTATACTATATATAGATAATGGAGAAAAACCTACAAGAGAAGAAATACTTGAACAAATGATGAATCAAGAACCAATGATTAGTGATGAAGAAGCATTTTTAAGACATTTGATAAGAAAATGGAGTGATAAAAATGAGTAAAAATAAACGATTTTATCTTGATGAAACTGGAATTAACGATAGAGAATATGAGTTTAGTCCTATAGGTGAAGATGAATTGGTAGATGTTATAAATGAATTAAATGACGAGAATAAAAGAAATAAAAAAGCTGAAAGAATGAAGCTTACAATTCGTTTGATTATAGTTTTAATAGCTTTAGGATTAATATTATGGGGGATATTCTTCCCTTTAACTAAAGAATATGTTATTCAGCAAATATTAGGAATGATGTGTGTGGGTATTGCTTTAGGTATAAGTATAGGCAGGTGTTAGAAAAATGAAATTAATAGATTCAATTGTTGAAATAAATAATGAAAAATATGTATTATGGTTTTTTGAAGATGAATATAAATTAGAATCATGTATTCATGCAACACCTTTAGAAGACTGGGAAAAGCTCCAAGATGAGTTTGGAGATGATATGGAGTATTATTGTCAATTTGGTAGTATATTTATTTATAATTATGATGAATTAAAAGAAAATATTGAGGAATTAGAATGACTAAAAAACGAGAATATAGTTTATGTATTGATTGTAAACATCAAAAAGGTACTTGGGTATCTGATAGAGAAGTGGATACTTGGTGTTCTATAAAAAAGGGAATTGATTGTGACGAAGTATTTGAATGTGATATGTTTGAGGAGATTTAGAATGACTAAAAATAAACGATTTCAAATATATGGAGATATGGTTGAAGATACTCTTGGTATCATACCAGTAACAGTATGGCCGAGTAAAGAACAGCAACAGAAATATTGTGATGAAATGAATAAATTACATGAAGAAAGTGAACAGTTAAAAAAGAAAACTAAAAACGAAATTCCTAAACCTAATAAAAGATTAAGACATATTGAAGTCTTGGGTGATAAAACTAAAAGTTTTGAGGGATATGAATGACTGATAAAAATTTGATAGATTTAAATTATTATGACTTGCAATGTTTAAAATCTGCAATTCATCAAATACACAGAGGAGCAATTAGGGATTTAGATAAAGAAAGCAGATTAAGGATTTGTAAGAGAACATTTGAATTTACTGGCGAAAAAACTGGAAAAACATTTCAAGTGACATTAGAAATAAAGGAGATAAAAGAATGACTGAAAAAAATATAAATGAATTGTATAATATTAGATGGAATTCTAGTGAACCACGATTCATAGTAATGGAATGTAAAGAATGTTCTGATGATAAGGCTTTTCAGAACAATAAATGTGTGTATAACCAAAGATTAGGTTTTGCATATAGTATTGATGATATTGTTGAAATTTTAAACAATACTGATGAAATAGTTATCGAGAATTTCAATCTTGAAAAAGAAAACAAAGAATTCAAAGATAGAGTATTTAACATTATTGATAAAAATATTGATAAACTTCAAAGAAAGTATGATTTCGGTCAAAAAAATGGAATGTGTCCTATGCACAATATAATTCACAGTATTAATACATTAAAAAATTTAAAAAAGGAGTTGTAATAATGAGTGAAAATGAACGATTTGTTGATGATGGTTTTGAAGCGATTGAAGATCAAAGTTTTACTGATAATCTTACAAAAAAAACCTATTATGTTGATTATTTTGATGAGGTTATTGAGTTATGTAATAGCTTGTGGAATCAAACTAAAAGATTTGAAGAACATAACAAGTATTTGATGGAAGAGAATGAGCGATTAAAAAAAGATAATCAAAAAAATATACAGCTTTTGTTTAAAATAATTGGTTCATTTAGAGAGGATTGTTTTGTAAATAATGATTTTAGTGGAGTAGCCACACTTGATCAATTGATTAGTGATTTAGATGATACTATGGATTTTTTTAAAATTTTAGATGAGGAGGATTTAGAATGATGCGCATAGAGATTTCAAGAGATACTGCTGATGTTATAAGAGAAATAACAAGTGAACTTAAAGAAGCAAATACACTAAAAGAAGCAGAATTACGATTAAAATATGGTAATACTGCATATTTGGAAATTAAAGATAAAATGTTTAAAGAGAAAATGGATTATATAAGAAAAGGTGGTGTATAAAAAATGAAATATTGGAAGCCAAGAAGAGATCGTTTTGTAGTAGTAGAGTGCGAAAGATGTAGCGACGATAGAGCATTTAAAGACAATACATCAGTATATAATCAGAATTTAGACATGGCATATAATGCAGAAGAAATTGTTGAAGTTTTAAATAATAATGGATATGATTCTGATTACTTAACCGAATTATTACAATTTAAAATATGGTACTGTCAAGCAAAATATAGAAAAACAAAAGATGACAAATATTTGCTTGAAGAAGAATGCTTAAAGAAATTAAGAGAAGAAGTTTACCATAAAGATAGCATATTCCAATATGTTGATTATTTAAAAGAATATAAGGAGTAAAAAATATGGATATAAAAGAATATAAAGTTGTAACTAATGTTATTGGTGAATATTCAATACGTGATCCTAATGGTTTACTTATTATTGGTGGGCTTAAATATAAAACAGATGCTCAAATAATCACTTATGAACTTAATAAACTTTATGACAATAATAAGGAATTAGAGCATCAGTTAATTAAGTGTGTACAATCACAAAGGGTGTGATAAAAATGAAACTTCAAGCAGAACGTATTGAATCAGAAATACATCCAAGATACCTTTCACATTTTCAAGATAGGTATAATAAAATAGTTTACGATGCATATAAAGAATGTTACAGGCAACTTATTAATAAAATAATGGATCGAGATCAAATATCAGAAGATGAAGCAATATTCATACTTTCTTACTATTACGAGATTCATTTTGAAATAGATGAATCACCATATTTACACGATGATCCATTTCTATCTATTGTAGCTATACCTAAAAAAGAAATATAATAGAAACATTTATATATGAGTTTAATTAAAATTATAATTACAAAACAATGAGGTGATAAAATGATTTATGTAGTTTTGTACAAGAATAATGTTGAAGCAGTATTTTTCCACATATGGGACGCTCAACAACATGTAAACTTTTTCGACAAAGTAGAAAGAGAATATTTAGATATAAAAAGAATAGATGAACGAGAAACTCAACTCTCTAATTTATCAGAATTTATAGATGAAGTTGAACAAATGAATTGCAATGCTCGTTGCTGTGGTAACTGTGGACGTACCACATGGACCAGAGATGGTAAATTAATATGTAATTTTAACCATAAAACCCCTGTTTTAGACTCAATTTGTCCACATTACATATAGGTGATATATATGATGAAACTAAAAGATTTTTTTGAAGTATTAGATACAATAAAAGAAGGACTAGCAGAAGCATCAGAAGAATACAATGTTGATAATTTAGTATTATTTTATGATGACGGAGAACATAAAATTCCTATTGATGACATTGAGTGTGGATATGGTGAAATAGGAGGACAAGATGTATTAGCAATTAAACTAAAACATGATCACACTTTTCTTCAGTTATTAAAAAAAATACTTTCTGCAGGAACACCTTCATCAAAAGACATTGTACCATCCGATACTGTTGTCCCTAATGGATTCGAAGATTTATTTAATAACGAAGAAGATGATGAACCAAGTGTTTTATTTGGACATTATGATGCATCACTATCAGTTACCGATGATGATGGTAATAGACATGAAATTCCAGTCCAAGACTTTAAAATAAATCTTAATGATGAAGAAGAAAATAACGAAGAAGGAGGTTAAAAATGAAATCAAAACGTTTCTATCTTGAAGCTACAGATTATGCTATATACATACATGATTTACATAAAGAATTAGATCCAATAATGTTTAAATTAGATGAACCAGAGAAAGCAACAGAATGGCTTAATTTTCTAAATCATCAAATTTATCTTACCGCGGAAGCAAATAGAAAATACAATAATTTAGTTCATCAATTAAAAAAATTAATTAAACGAAGTGATAATAATGTATGAAATATTTTCAATTGGGCATACAAACTTTGATCACATTATTAATGTTGAAAAATTTGCAGATGAAGGTTCTCCGCAAAAAATACAAAAATATAATAGATATCATGGTGGAACAGGGGCAAATGTAGCTCTTGTTGCATCAAGGTTAGGAGCAGAAACAGGATTATATAGTCCTGTTGGCTATGATTTTGTAGATACAGTTTATTTCAATTATATGAAATATGATGATAATTGTCTAGCAAATTTAAAAATTGTTTCCGATTTAACAAGTGAATGTTTTGTATTTACAGATTCAGAAGGAGTTCAAAAAAGTTACATATCAGAAGGAGCATCTGAATATTTTAATAAAGCACCTGTTCCAAAAGAATGCATTGATAAATCAGAAGTGGTACATATTACAACAGTACCTCCAACATATGCTAAAAAATGCACAGAATACACAGGTATGGATGATAACATTATAGTATCTTTTAATCCTGGGCAAGCATTACATTCATATAGTTCTGAACAATTATCAGATGTTTTACAAGGTGTAGATATATTATTTTGTAATGAAAATGAATTTTACACTATGAATGAAAAATTAAAACAACACCCATTTGAGCTTGGTGTAGAATACGTAGTAAAAACATTAGGAAAAAAAGGTTCAACTATATTTTCCAAAGATGAAGAAAGTCATTGGAATACTAGACCTTTTGAAGTTGATGCTGTTGATCCAACAGGTGCTGGAGATTCTTACCAAGCAGGATTTTTATATGCTCTTATTAATGGAGCGCCAATAGAAGAATGTGCAATATTTGGATCAGCGGTTGCCTCTTTTATTGTACAAAAAGAAGGTTGTCAAACAAATATGCCAACACTAGATCAAGTAAAAGAAAGAGCAGGAGATTTTAAATGGTTACCCAAATAATGTATTCACTTCAAATCTTATTAGGATATATGGGGATAATTTTCGCTTTATTTATCCTCTTTTTAGCAATAATAATGAGATGATCGTAATGGAAAAAAAATGGACAGCAGGAAAAATAACATACATATCAAAAAATAAAACAAATGGACTTTATTTTTATGATATTTGTATATTAGATATGGATGGTTGGTATAACCATCTTTTATTTAGCGATACAAAAACACGCAGTATCAAAAAAGAATATGGTGTAGAAAAGACAGAAAATTTATTAGGTAAGTTAGTTTTACTTGATGTGACAGAAAGTTTTGGGTCTGGAATATTACCTGTTTATATGAAAACTAGCCCTCGTTATTCACCATATCATTCAGATAATACACTATATAGTTTCATCAATAGTGAAGAATTATGGCAGGTGGGTGATCGTGGCTATTAAAAAATGTCCAGTATGTACATCAAATGACACATATTTAATTGATTATTATTATGATGCAGGATTGCACACAAAAAAAATTAAAGTAAAATGTAAAACATGCGGATATCAATGGGTGGTCCTAATTCATATATAACCAAAACATTTATATATAGGGTTAAATAAAAGTATATTTAGAGAGGTGATACAAATGATTTGTGAAAAAAGAATAACTGAGAACGATATATCAAAGATATTTCCTGATCAAGGATTCTACATATCATTAAATCGATTACAAAAGCACATTAAAAGATTTGTAAAAAAATACAATGAAATGCTTAAAACTAAACAAAAATATAATGTCGGTCTTTACATATACATGAATAAACTAAGACTAACCATAAAAGAAGAATGCTATAACGTAGAAGAAATGTTGTTTTACTATGCTTTTGATTATGCAAAAGAATATTACGATTTATTGGACGTTTTTAAATATTATTATAGTAAATGGAAAAATCAAACATATTATGTTTATTTAAATGTAGTATTTGAAGTACCAGTACATATAGCAAAAACATTATATTTTTATTTTGTCAATAAACATTGTGCAATAGGAGGTGCATTTTTATGACTCGTTATCAATACCAACATCAATTAGCTAATAGATGGAGGCAAATGACCGATGAAGAACTAAGTTTCGTATATCTTTCATTAAGAAGAAACAATAAAGTAATCTTTGCAACTTTTATTAATTTTCTCATTAATGAAAATAAAACATATATTGCGGAGGGAACAATATGAACCTAAAATCATGGGTATATGAAAATCAATATCAATTATTTGTAGTTGGAACAATAGTAGGTTTTATGTTATTTGTATTAATTATATTACTATTTGCACCAGGAACTGAGTCAGGTGCATGGTATAACAGAATGGGGGTATAAAAAATGACAACACAACAAGATGTAGATGAATTTGTAGAATTAACAGAAGAATTAGTATCAAAAGTAGTCGATTGTTCAACAGCTCGAACTGCATTACTACATATAATACAATGTGCGAAATTTTCTGAGAATTTTTTTGTGCCGGATATTGTTTTCTCATGGGAGGAATTTTGTTTAACATATATACCGGATGATGTTTTAAAAGATATGAAAAGGATGTGATACAATTGAATGATGATGATTTAAGTTATATAATGGGTAGTGATATCAGGCAGGCTATTCTATTATCTGTCCTTCAAGAAAAAGGACCAGCAACTGAAATAATTTCTAGAGTATCAGTGATATATAATGAAGAAATATCTGACGCAAGATATTTTTATATGCATAGATTAATCAAAGGATTAGTAGATCATGGCTTTATAAAGCATAATAATGTCGCTAGAAATAGAATTTACAGTATAACAGAACTTGGACGTGAAGCACTACAATATATGGGGGTTGTATAGATGAACCTTATTTCTGAAGATGTAATGTGGGATATAATGTATGATATAATATCATCATATCAAGAAGGAGATTCAATATCAGCAGCATTTGTAAAAAAGATTTGTGATTACATTACAAATGAAACCGAAGGATATATTTCTGCCGATGATATATACGAATCAATTTCAAGTGGATTTGATTATTACAACTCATATATTAGAGAAAAATCTATAAACTTGCCTTCAATTTCAGAGCAAGAATATATGTCAACAAAATTAATGCTGGAAGCAGCTATAGACTTAGTAATGAATGGTGATTAAATGAAGATTAAACATATCAAAGAATATTTAGATAACTATGATGACGAAGATAATGCAAAATTTTGGATTAATGTAGATGGCCATATGTATTCAAGCCCTAATATGGCAACTATTACATCAGATGAACTTTTTAAACTTGAAGATAGATTAAGTTCTTTTAGATGCAGTTCTAAACCTGTATCAAATGATACTACTACTATATTTAATTTTTGCTGGGACATGTTAGATACATTAGAAAGTAAACTTTTATTGGACCCAGAATTTGTAGCGGAGATGGAAAATATGAGGGAAAAAGGAGAATTAGATGATTTTGTAGAATGGAAAATGCCGGATATATCTTTATGGGATAAAATTAATTTCTTAAGTGAAGCAGAAACTATTCAAGACTATATTGATGCCTCTAATATGGTTTTATCACATATGCAAAAGATAAAAAATGCATATTGTTATTTAACAAATACAAATATTGTTATAAAACCTATTGGTAATACATCAATGTCTACAAGCATTATAGCAGATACCTTAGGCATAGATGCAAAAGAAATTGACGATAGATATTGGTTTAGTGCGGTATGGAAAATACCAATTAAAAAAAGGTGATAAAATGGACTCAAAAATAATAGATGCTTTTGCTATTCGTAATGCAAGTAAGTTAGCAAGATTAGATGTTACTGACGTTATTAAAGAATGGATTAAATGGTGCGATGCAAGATTCCAAGTTTTCGATGATAATAATGGATATTATTTATGTGATATGAATGATCAAGAAGTAGTTGCTTTTGTTAGTAAAAAAAATTCAAATGCTTTTAATCACATTTATAATCTTAGAGATTCATATAATCAAGACTTAGATGCAATTAGAGTACAATCAGATTTTTCATATGCAAATTTATTTGTAAAAATATTCAAAGACGAAGAGGAGGGGGTTTAATGAAAATTCTCTTTCTTTGTGGTTCACCAGGTGTTGGCAAAAGTAGTATAGCTATGAAACTCGCACAAAATGATAAATATAATATTATTAAATCATTAACTAATCGTCCTAAAAGAGATAATGATAATGATCATATTTTTGTCGACAAAGAATATTTTAATAAAGTGGATTTAAGCAATGTTGCAGGCTTCACTAAAATAGATGGGTATTATTATTTAAGTTTAAAAAAACAATTTGTTGAAGATAAAATTAACGTATACATTACTGATGTTTCAGGAATTAACTGTGTTTTATCTGCATTACCAAAGGCAGAAGTATTATCTGTTTTAATAAAACGAAAAAATGTTTATATAGATGAAAAAAGAAAGAATAGAAACATTAGTATACCTTCAAAATCAGATGTGGATTTTGTTGTAGATAATGATACCGATCTCAAATCATGTGTAGAAGTTATAAAATTACTATGTAATACAAATGAACGTGCATTTTTTTCTTCTAAAAATTCTAAAGTTATGAGTACTGAAGAAAGAGTACAACATTATTTACATTTATCAGATGTATATAAAAAATTAGCAGAAGAACATATGGAGGACTTAAATGTATCAATTGACAAGAATTATATCTCATGATGTAGTATACACAGAATCTTCTGAAAGACATACCATAGTTAAGGCATTAGAAAAATTTGATCTTACTGACTCAGAATTTAAGTTTCTACAATCATTAAAAAAAGAATATAATTATTATATTTTTGATAATGAAATCTATATAGATCGACATCCATCTGTTTTGGAAGAAGGTATAAAAAATGTTAATTTCATAGAAGATTATACTAAAAACTTAACTGATAAATTTTATGTTTTATACGAATATAAGGAGATATAATATGTCTTTTAAAAAAGAACTAATGTCAAAAGTGCTTGAAAGTAAAATTATAAATATATATCTTAATGATGGCACAAAAATAATTATTGGCAAAGGTGGTATTAAACCATCGGAGATTGAATATGAAGAAAATGGCTTCATTATTCAATCAGGCCCTATCAGTAAAGTTTGGTATAATTATAACAATATCAAACAAATAGATGTGTTTAAATGAATATTAAAAAGCAAATACTTGCTATGGATCAATATTTAGTAGACAAGGATTATGTAGATGGAGAACATGTAGAAGAAATAGAAGAACTTCTCTTAACTATTGAAACAAAAACTTTAAGATATGATATGTGCTGTTACATGTACGAAGATGATGATTGGGCATCATTTTTAGTATTTTTAGGCAATGTTTCACAAAGTATGACAATAAGAAAAGATGAAATTATTGCAATAGGAATATATAATGGTGCTGATTTATTAGAAGTACAAAAAGGTACTGAAACAAATGTTGGACTATATCAATAATAGTTGAAAAATCTTAACCTTTTTATATTGTTGTTACAAATATGAAAATGAGGTAAAGAAAATGCAACATATAGAAAATAAATTTCAATTAGATGATACTTTGAATCAAATATATCAAAATAATTACCAATGTGATTCAGAATATATTTTTTTATCTTATGATGCTTCTTTTATCTTGTTAAATGATTTATATATTTATATCTCCGATTCAGTAAAAATAAAGTTAATAAGAGATTATATGCAAATTAACACAAACGATACAGTTTGTGAAATATTATATAGTAATATTAAAACATTTTCAATACATTCGGAGGATTAAAAAATGTATACAGATAAAAATTGTAAAATATTAAAAAAAGATTTTGCAGCACCATATGTTAGAGCATTCCAACAATATTCAATTACTTCAATCTATGGAAAAGAAATGGTAATGGGTAGTGAGATAGAAAATGACTGAGAAGTATTTTGTTGATGAATTAGGAGCTCCAGCATCATATATTGAATTAAGAATACTTACATATATAGAATGTGAGAAAAAAATAGAAAAAATCACTGAAATACTTAATTTCTTAAATAATAAAAATTTTGTAACTAATTTATCAATGTTATACCATACTAATATGCGTGCAGAAAATATGGTAGAACAACAAAATGTAGCATCATTAACTATTGATTTAAGAGATGAAAAATTTAGATTCAAATATTGGGATGGATCACAAACATATTGGACATATCATACAATAGATTTATTTGATATTTTAGTTGAAGGCAGAAAAGATCATGAAAATCTCGTAGCTAAATACGAAGACTTAACAAGATATATATTTGACTTTAGAGCAAAAAATAATGATACAATAAATCGTGTAACTTATAAATATTATCCTGTGGAAAAAGTTGATATAATGTATGAAATACAATTTGATACACATATGAAGGATGAACAAGCACAGGTAGATATGATTTTAAAAGAATTATTTGAAGGCATATCTGAAAGAGCAACAGAAGATATGGCAATTGATGTAGATTATACTTTTAGAGAAAAATGTATTCCATGTCAAAAAGCAAGGGAGCAGCAAAATGAAAATAATTAACAGAATAAAACAATCAAAATGTAAGTATATACTAATAATTTTAATTGTAATGTTATTAGTATTTGGTATTGGAACATTAGGTATTATGTATATGAGTAATACTTTTCATGACCAAAGTATTAATTATACTGAATTTACAGTAGCTGACAAATATGTTGACAATAATGGTCATCAGAGATATATTGTTATAAATGATAAAAATGAGTCATATGATTTGCCTCCAGACAGTTTTGGTAGAGATATTTTTAATAATATAGAAGTTGGGCATCATTATCAATTTGTAACACAAAATGATGATAAATCAGTAGTAACACATATTATTCAGGTGCATAATGACAGTAGTTAAGTATATACAAGATCAAGATGAATTACATATTCGATTGTCTGAATGTAATCAGCCACAATGTATTAAGCTTGATAATGGTATTGAGTTGGAATTTGATGGTGAGGAATTATCTAATATCGTATTACCTAATTTTAGCCAACAAATTTTACATACACATCTTAATGTTGATTCAGAGATTGAATATAGCCATTCAGTTGTTCAAGATGAAAAAATTATATTATTTTTAAAATGTGGAAAACATACATTACAAATTCCAATTGATTTTACTAATTTATAAAACCACAAAATATATATATATCTTTGATATAAAATATTATTGGAGGTAAAAAAATGTATGATATTTACGTATATCTTGCTATTATTATCGGCGTAATAGTAAGAGTTTACCTGATGAAAGGTAAATTTGTGCTACCAACATGGTATAAGATTGGAAAAGATGTTTCTTTTAACTTAGGATCTCTCTCATCAATAATTATTGGTGTAGTAGCGGCTTTAATTTTAATAGAGTCTAATCCAGGAATGTTAGCTGCATCTTCAGTTCCAACATGGTTTATTGCTGGTATAACAGCATATTCTTCTCCTCAAGTTGTTGATGCTATCATCACAAAAGGGACAAGGATTAAAAATAATTCAGATGCAGTGTTTGAAGATATTGAATCAGAAGATGACATTGCACAAGACTCAGAAATACCAAATACTATTTCTGAAAATGATGAAGAAGGAGCTTAGGCTTTTCTTCATCTACTAGCCTGAGTAGCTCCAAATGGGTAGAGCGATTGACTTGTAATATTAATGATTTAGTAGATAATCTTAATACAAGAAATCAATAGGTTGGGGGTTCGAGTCCCTCCTTAGGCTTTTTGTTAATAAAATATAACAATTTTCGATAGAGTAGTCAAGCGGTCAAAGACGACGTGTTTAGGACTCGTTCCTTAGTGGTTCACCGGTTCAAATCCGGTCTCTATCATTCAATCGCCGCAGTAGCTCAATTATACAGCGTCCTAGGCAAAGTTGCAAAAAGAGAGCGCCTCGTATATTTAAAGTGCAGAGAGTTTGATGTGGGTGCAAATCCCACCTGTGGCGTCAATGGGTGTTTAGTATAACTTGGTTAGTATGGCGGTCTCCAGAACCGCAGATGTCTGTTCAAATCAGGCAACACCCACTTATGGACTTATGATGTAATGGAAGCATACAAGTCTTCGGAGCTTGATATAGGGGTTCGATTCCCTTTGAGTCCAATTAATCCTCTTCCATAATTATGGTTTAGGATTGACTAAAAAAATATTTAGAATAAGTTTGCATATCAAAAGACTATTATAAATTAAATTAAATAAAATTCGAAATGACAAATAAGTACATATAATCTCACTTTTGCACTCTTATTCTATATATATTGACAGGTTCAGATAGTTGGTCAATTCTACCGCACTGCTAATGCGGAGCTCATAAGGAGCACGAGTGTTCGAATCACTCACCTGTCGCTTTGTATACAAAACCTTTATATACTATGATTATATAAATAATATATTAAAGATACTTACAGCAAAAAATTAAGAAGTTAAAACACAGCGAGTTTTTACATAAAAAGTATCTTGGTTATATGAATTCAAAGAAGATGCATACAGCAAAATATAAAGACCTGGATTTGACTTGGTATATGTGCATCTTGCAAAAATAAAAAGTACTAACAGCAATATAATATGTGAACTGAAAACTCATATAAAGTACTTTGTATAAATATAATATTAGGTGGTGTTAAATAATGTTTAATTTAATTAGAAATGAGTTAAGAGAAATTAAAAATCATTCAATAACAGAAAATGGTGCTATTGGATATAAAAGCACAGGCTCAGCATTACTTGATTTAAATTATCAAGTTAGTAGTTTACGTCAAGCAGATGATGAATTAATTAGAACTTTATTTGACGAAGCCTTTTTAGAAAATAAGGAATATGCATTAAAATGGTTATTTTTTGCTAGAGATGTTCGTGGGGGACTTGGTGAAAGAAGATTATTTAGAGTATGCTACAGAAGGCTTGCTCAAATTGATCCAAACTATTTCGTTAAATTCTTACATCTTATTCCTGAATATGGTCGATGGGATGATTTAATATCACTTTTAGGCTATGATTTGGAACATGATAATTTAATTATCCATATGATCGATAGAAGATTAAAAATGGATAAAGAATTAATGAAGAATAACAAACCTATTTCATTACTTGCGAAATGGTTACCAAGTGAGAATGCAAGTAGCAAAAAAACTAAAATGATGGCTAAATATATTATTAAGTCATTAGGCATGTCTCCGCGCCAATATCGTTTATTATTATCAGAACTTCGTGCATATTTAAATGTAGTTGAAGTAAAAATGTGTAATAACGAGTGGGAAAGTATTGATTATAATAAAGTGCCATCTTTAGCTAATTTAAGGTATAGGAATGCTTTTATGGCACATGATCCTTTAAGAAGAGGTAGGTATTTAGATGCTGTTCAGCAAGGTAATGCTAAAATAAATATGAAAGTTGCAACACCTGCTGATGTTGTATCACGTTATACATCTAATCGTTTCTATTCTATACCTGAGGAAAACTATGATGAAACATTAGAAGTAGCTTGGTCTAATTTATCAGATATTAATATATCTAATACCTTAGTAGTTGCTGATGGATCTTGTAGTATGACTACACCAGTTAGTGGAAATATTACCGCTCTTGATGTTGCTAACAGTTTAGCAATATATACATCAGAACATAATGAAGGAGTATATAAAGATCAATATATTACATTTTCTAATGAACCACAATTTGTTGATTTAAGTAACTCAAAAACTTTAAGAGAGAAAATTAACACAGCATTAGAACATGATGAAGTGGCTAATACTAATATTGAAGCAGTATTTGATTTGATATTAGGTGTGGCAATTAAAAATAATGTCCAACGAAAGGATATGGTAAAACAAGTGCTTATTATTTCTGATATGGAATTTGATTCAGCACAAAGTTGTCATTCGTTCTTTAGGAAAGATGAAACAAAAAAATTATCAAAACCATTATTTAAGGAAATTCAAGCAAAATATGAAGACGCACTGTATCAATTACCTAAACTTATATTTTGGAATGTTGCATCAAGAACAAAAACAATTCCATTAACTGAAAATGAATTAGGTGTAACATTATTGTCAGGATTTAGTCAAAATGTTTTAAAAATGGTTATGAGTAATAATTATAATCCATACGATGTATTAATTGAAACACTTAATAATGAAAGATATTCATGTATTAAATTATAGTAAGCTCTGTGGTGTAGTGGCAATCATAGTGGGTTTTGGTCCCGCCGACACAGGTTCGACTCCTGTCAGAGCTATTATATATAAATAAAAGAGAGATTGTTATGATTGATCAAGGTAAAAAAATGAAATGCTACAAATGTCCTTACTATATTAGGCACGATAGTAATTTTGGATATTGTAAAAAATACCAATGTCAAGCAAGAGGAAATGACGATTGTGATATTATTATACCAATTGTTTCATAGGGTTGCAATTAATTCATGCACCCCTTCATATGATAAAATAATTAAAGCGCTGGCCGACTCAAAGCTTTTAAAAAACACGGCCCGTTTTACTCCCAATTTAGCGTAGTGGTTACGCGGTCGGCTGTAGACCGATTATAGCTAGGTTCGATTCCTAGAATTGGGATTGGAAGATATATTCTTCCTTTGCAACCGCAAAGACATATAGTCTTATTAACTTCAAGATTACACTATAATAAGCCTCGTTTGCGGTAAAGCAATAATAATGTGTTGGTGTAATTTTTTCTGGGGATTCAATTCGGGGCTTATTTTTTATACTGATTATTATGAGAATTATATATAAGCGTGAAATGAAAAAAGAAGATTTTATTGATTTTGATGAGCAAATTATTTATTTTAAAAATGATAATATTGCTTTTGTTATTGTTAAAACTGATAATACTTATTTTGTACGAAAAAAAAAGATTTTTAATAACTATCAAGTATCTGAATCATCTGTAAAAACAATACAACAGGTATTAAAAATAGTTAATTAAAAGGGGAGTTACCCCTTTAATTACAAGAAGGTGATTTGTGCACCAAAAGAGAATTCTATGAGATAGCACTAATGGTACAATAATTATATATGTTTTTATATTATATATACTTTTCTATTCTACTTCTTGAAAATCTTGTGCAATAAGATCTATACATTTTTCTCTGAACTCTTCCATATCATAAACTTGTATAATACTATCTATTGTTGCACATAGTCCACCTAATGCAACTGATATGGGATATTCTTCTTTGATAATTAAATCAAGAATATCTTTTGCAGTTGTTTCAGAAAAACGTTCATATTCTGCATTTAAATTTTCTATTTGTTCCATTACTTCTTCTTCAGTTAATTTTTCACTCATTTTAAAAGCCTCATTTTTTAGTTGGTAAGTAATCACTTACGCTTTTTTCATTATCAACATCAATAATAATTTCATTATCATTATTTTCTTTATTTTGCACATCCTTCATTAAATCAGTAATACTATTATTAATATTAACATTAAGGTCTTGCCCTTCTTCCATTGTGTGTTTTGCTGTAATCATACCTTGTAAGTTTGCAATAACACCCTCTGTTGAGTCTAATATTTTACCTAAATCATCTTCATTTTTTAGTGCAAGATTTAATCTATTACATTGCACAGCTATAATATAATTTTGTAAAAAATTAGCATCAGGCATTTGTTTAACCATTTCAAGAATGTGTTCTTGGTCAGATGGATCTAAAGATGCGATACTGAATTGTAATGCACTAAAACTATCTGCATTATTTCTTGTTTTAGCAGGCATACTTGTTTCAGCAATTTTTTTATTTGGCAATAAATACACTCCTTCTTTTTTATATTTCTCTTTTAATTCTTTTCTTTGTTTTCTTGTGTATCTGTATCTTTTTGCAGTACCTGATCCAAAAATAGGATAATTTTGAACAAAATCTTTTTCTCTTCTGTTCATATGTATTTTTTTATTTTTCTAATCTATATATAGTAACATTTATATAGTAGATTGATTAGATATATTATTACAAACTATAGGAGAAGATATTTATGAATTCTATAATTGATAATGAGATAGAGATAAATAAAAAATTTGCTGAAGATCATAATCTTTCAGCAGAAATGTTAGAACGTAAAGCCGAAGAAATATACCAAGAACTTAATCCTGATGATTTTGAAAGCGATGATGCACGTCGCATAAGATCATTGAGAAGAGCTCGTGGTTCAATGAGAATGTTAGCTAGAAATATGTTAAATGCAGAAAATGGTATGTTAGTTTTCCGTTTTCGTGATTTCGCATTTGACAGAGATCAATACAATGCTTCAATGAATCAATTATCAAAAGTTGGACAAGAAGAAGCATATAAAAAGAAATTTGTCGACAAGGAAGGAAATCCAGTTTATCGTTATGGTGCTAAAACAGGTCAAAGAATCCTCGACCCTAAAGCAAATGGTGGTGCAGTAGGATATCTTTATGAAAAAAATAAAGATGGTGAAGAAACCATCAAAGTAAAATATTTTGCTATTAGTGAGGATAGAGTTGAAGATACTATTCCTGTTTGCCAATATGGAGCAATATCTGCAAGGGTTGGAAAAAGTCCTAGAAAAAATTTCAAATATTCTAAGGACAAAATGATGTGGTATAATGCCGGTGCAATAGATGAAGTTCATAAAGCACCATATTCCGAAGAGGAAATAGCAATTATTTTAGATGATTGGAATAAAGCATTTACTGATAAAAATGGTAAAATATTAATAGAGCAAGTAGCTACAGAAATGGATTTATATGATTTTGCTTTTGAGCATTCTTCAATAAAAAATCCAAAAGATTACCAATATGATTTCTGCTGTATTCCTTGTGTAATATCAGATATAACTACACCAAAAACAATATATGAGAACGTTGGTGTGGTAATTGAATTTACTGATCATACTACAAATGAAGTTAGTACTATTACATCATATCTTCACCCATCACATATTAAAGGGCTTGCGATTTCTGTAGGTGCAACTGGAATAGCTTGTTTACAATCTTATAAATATAAAGACAAAACTACTGGTGAAGAAAAGATTGGATGGCATTTAGGTGGATTTTTACAAGTCCAAGATGATGTAGATCTTTCTGCATTTTTCGGAGATAATAATAATGAAGAAGTATAAAAAGGATTTACTTAATAATCCTTTTTCTCTTTTTTCACAAAGAACAGAAGATATAAAGCTTCGGATTATGAAATTAGAGGCTGATTATAAACGTGTTGACCATTTTGTGTCAAAAGCAATTATTGAGGAAGAGATGGAAAAAGTGGTGGACGATCTTGTCGAAAGAACATTTGTTTTACAAGGAAACAGCTCAGAAGGAGAGCAAAACTAAAATGAGTTTAATAGATCAATTATATCTTGATTTAGATAAAATTCAAGATAGTAGATGTAGAGTTAATTTATTACTTTTTATAAAACAATTGGAGGCAAAAACATGGTAGGTTTTAACCAACCTAAAGGAAATGCTGGAGGCAAAACAAGGCAATCAAAAACATCATTAAAAGATCAAATTAAAAAAGAGATTTTTAATATTGAGAAAGATAAAGTTAATAAAAAAATTTTGATTTCAGGAAAAAATGATACAGCAAAATCTTCATTATCTTTAGCATTATTAACTGAAAATCTTAAAAAAGATGAATCAATTGTCTATATTGATGTTGATCATTCAGGATTAGAAATTGTAACAGATATTTTTAGTGAATATAGTGATCAAATTTTTGTATATAGCCCTAATCCTACACGTGAAAGAGAAAAAGATAGTGCAACAGTTAGAGATGAAGAAGAAACTATTTATATGATCGGTACTATTGCAAGTGTGATTCAAGACGAATTAGATGCTGGTAGGAAAATTAAAGGCGTCATTGTTGATGGTATTAGCTTCATACTTGAATACTGTGAGGCTTTTATGAGATTAGAAGAAAATATTGGAGTAGCAGATGGTGTAAGCTTTAATTTATGGAAAATTAGAAATAAAGCATTTAGAGATTCCTCTTCACCTTTTATGTTGTTACCAGTTCCAGTAATTTTTGTATCTCATGAAGATTTTATTCCTGAAATATGTGAAGATCCTGATAATTTTGCAAATGTTAAACAAAGATTTATTGATGAGTGTTCAGTAAGGATACTTTTAGATAAAATTGAAAAAGATAATATTGATGATTATACTGCAACAATTGTGAAAAATAGATCTGATTTAACAACAGAAGGCAAGAGTTTTGTGTTTTTAACTAGAAATTTAAAAACACAAGATATAGTATCTACACCATCTGAATTAAGTCAAATATTATTCCCTAATGATAAAAAAGAGGAAGAGAAAGGTGATAAATAGACTAGCTAATATTATGCTTACATACGAAGAAAACACTGATACTTTAATTCTTCGTAAAGTACAAGCTCGTAATTGCCAATACGAAAAAGAAGGTAGATATGGTATTTTATATAAAACCGATATTACTGAAGCCCCATGTATGATAGAGATCCCTGAGGCTTCAAGAATATTATCAATTCCACCTAATTTTCTTATTGGTTTTTCACAATATGATTTAAAGTGATTAATATGGAAAAAGATAATTTTGTTAATTTGCATCTTCATACGGATTATAGCCAAGGAGATGCAACAATAAAAATCCCTGAATTATTTTATGAAGTTCAAAAAAATAATCAAAAAGCGGTAGCAATTACAGATCATGGTAATATAGTAGGTTGGAGTCAGTTTTTTTTATTAGGGCAGGACACTAATGTTAAGCCAATTTTTGGATGCGAATTTTATTGCACACCATCAACCGATAAACCACAAGATAACAATAGATACCATCTTGTTGTTTTAGCAAAGGATGATGAAGGAGCTAAAAATTTATCCAAGTTAGAATATTTATCAACTGCAAAATATTTTTATCGTAGGCCATTATTACCATATCCAATATTATTTGATAATCCTGAAGGTTTATTTATATCTACAGCTTGTTCATTAGGTACAATAGGTCAATGTTTTAATCCAGACAATAAAAATCATTTTCCTCATGAAGCTGAACCATTCTTAAATAAACTTTTAGATGTTTTTGGAAAAGAAAATGTTGCGGCAGAATTTCAATTCCACCCAGCATATCCTCCACAAAAAACAATTAATAGTAAACTATTAGATTTATATTCTGATATTGATATGAAATATTGTGTTGCCACTACAGATGCACATTTTATTAGTGATAGGAATACTAGACGTCATTTACAAGCAGATATGTTTCATAAGCAAAAAAATGATGTAACACCAAGTTTACCAAGTAATTGCTTAGGTACATCTAAATTAGTTAAACAATTTGCTGAACAATCAGGTTTTGAAGATTTACCATTGGTTGATACAATGATTAAAAATACATCAATAATTGCAGACAAATGTAATGTTACATCAATCAATAATATAGGTAAAAAAAGAGTATTACCAACTTTTACAAAACATCAGCAATTGAAAAAAATATTCTTAAAAGAACCAAGGAGAAGGTAATATGAATGTTCAAGATAATTTTGCTTTTATGAAAGATTTAGCAATACAAGGTTTGCAGCATAAAGGTGTTTATGATGATGAATGGTATCAGAATCAATTAGAAGAAGAATTAAAAGTTATTGAAAAAACTAAATTAGAAGATTTCTTCTTGCAAACAGCATATATTTGTGCTCTTATAGATGACGCAGGAATATTTAGAGGTCCAGCAAGAGGATCATGTTTAGCTTCTGTAATTTGTTATGGTTTAAATATCACAAAAATTCCACCAAAAGAACATGATTTATCTTTTGCTAGATTTTTAAACGAAACAAGAGCCATGACATCATTACCTGATATAGATACAGATGTAAGTTCTGATATGAGAGATGAAGTAATATCTCTTATTATTGATGAATTTGGGCAAGAATATTGTGCACAAGTATCTACACGTATACCATATTCACCTAAAATGGCACTAAAAGCACTTACAAGAATGAGTGGTGGTAATTTTGATGAAATTAATAAAATTACACTACAACTTGCGGATGATGAAGATTATAAAGATAATGAAGCTGTTCAAGCATTTTTGCAAAGAAATCCATTTGTTAGAGATAATCTTGAAGATATGATTGGATTATTAAAAGCATATGGAAAACATCCTGGTGCTGTTATTATATTCGATAAACCATTATGGAATTATACATCTGTAATTAAATTAAAAGGCAATACAATTATTGCAAACACAGGTGTTGAGTGTGAGAGCCAAGGTTTTCTTAAAAATGATACATTATCAGTTAAAGTATTAGATATACAAAGAGATTGCTTAAAAATTATTGATGATCCAAATGTTAAACTACCATATGATTTTGATGATCCAAAAGTTTTTGAAACTATTTGTAAAGATCCATTAGGAATATTTCAATTAGAAAAAGGTGCTGGACGTCAAGCTGTTAGTTTAATTCAACCATCTAATTTTAATGAAATGGTTGCAACAATATCATTAATTAGACCAGGTGCTAGAAACAATGGAATGGACCAGCAATATGCTGATTATAAATTTGGTAGAAAAAAACCAGTCTACCTTGATGAAAGATTAAAAACAATATTGGGTAAAACACAAGGATTAATGATTTTTCAAGAAGATATTATGGCTGTTGCAAGAGAATTAGCAGGGATGTCTGATTTAGAAACAGATCATTTGCGTAGAGCAATTTCTAAGAAGAAAAAACAAGAATTTGACAAATCAAAAAAAGATTTTCTTAGTGGTTGTAAGAAAAATAATGTTGATGAAAAAGTAGCAAATGAACTATGGAGTAACATGGAAAAATCATCAGATTATTCATTTAACAGATCTCACGCAGTTGGATATGCAGCTTTGGGGTATCAATCAGCTTGGTTGAAAACATATTATCCTTTAGAATTTGCAGTTGCAATGTTAATACATGTAGATGAAAGTGAAAAACGTGTTGAAATATTACAAATGATTAAAGATTCTGAAGCACAATTATGTAATCCTAACGTTAATAAATCAAGATTACATACATATATAGATGATAATAATATTTATATGGGTTTTGATTTGGTTGATAGTATGTCAGTTAAATCTTCTGAAGCTATAATTGAAGAAAGAACTGCTAATGGTGATTTCACTAGTTTTGATGATTTTTGTGCGAGAGTTCCTCCAAGAAAATGTAATAAAAGAATTAAAGAAAATTTAGTTTGGGCTGGGGCATTCGATGATATACCAGTTACAGATGAAGAATAGGTGGTCAAATGGAATATAATGGTAAAGAATGGAAAAAGAAAAAAGATGGAGTATATGTTTGTGAAGATGAATTTTTATGTACTTCTATTGAATATGTTAATCGTAAAACATTAGGTTTTAGTCCAGTCAGAGGATATAGTACAAAAGAAGGTTATTTTATTGTAAGAAAGAAAAATAAAATATCTAATTCTGTGTCAATTCTTGCTGATATTATGGAAGATGATGTAGATGATAAATATTATTTAACAGATGAACAAGTGGAAAAATTAATGAGGCATAAAAATGGTGCTTAAAGTATTATCACTTTGTAGTGGTGTTGGTGGAGCAGAATTAGCATTAGATTATTCTGAATTTAATTATGAATTAATAGGTTATTCAGAAATTGATAAATATGCTGATAATATTTATCAGTTACATTTTCCTGATCATAAAAATTTAGGTGATTTAACTCAAATTAATGCAAAAGAATTAGAAGATTTTGATATGTTAATTGCAGGATTCCCTTGTCAAGCCTTTTCTTTAGCAGGTAAACAAAAAGGTTTTAATGACACAAGGGGTACTATATTTTTTGATATTGCTAGAATATTAAAAGAAAAAAAGCCAAGATATTTTCTATTAGAAAATGTTAAAAATCTTATATCACACGACAAAGGTAATACTTTTAGAGTTATTATTAATAATTTATTAGAATTAGGTTACCAAGTTCGTTGGGATGTTTTAAACAGTAAGGATTTTGGTGTCCCTCAGAATCGTGAGAGAATATATATTAGAGGGGTATTGAAAGAATATGGTGAATTACCTGATATTTCTCTTACATCAGCAGATTTGATAATGGGAACTGATGTTGATCATGATGTGCGTATGCAACGTGAAATTATTAATCGTAAAATTAAAGCAAGGGTTCATCAAGTTGATATTAAAGGTTTGCAACAGGAGATATATGAAAAGAAAAGATCATCTCCTTATACCATCGAACAAATTGCAGAAAAATTAGGTGTTCCATCTACACAGGCTGCACATTATTTCAGAAGAGATAATAGTTTTGCAATTCCAACACCTGAAATTTGGTACAAATTAAAAGAATTATTAGATATTCACACAACTGAATTTGATAAATCATTAACTGAATTCGAAATTCGTGAAGGAGTATTTGATCAAAGTAAAAGAGCATATAAAGATACAGGAATTTCTCCAACAATTACAGCAAGTGGTGATATTCTTATACAAGAAATAGAAATGCACAAAGTTAATACTGAATCATCACAGGGTACAAGAATTTTAGATCCTAATGGTGTAAGTTGTACTCAATCAGCACTTGGTGGTGGATGGGGAGCAAAAACTGGATTATATAAAGTTCCTAAGTCATTAAAAATTGCAACTGCTACTAAAAAAGGATATGATGAAGTTTATCCTGGTGATGGTGTACGTTTAGATCATCCTGGTTCTGCTACAGGTAGGGGTAGGACACAATCAAAAGGCATCGGTGCTTTAACATGTTCAGGTAATTGGGGCACTATAGATGATAATTTCAAAGTTAGAAGGTTAATTCCAGTAGAAGTTGAACGTTTACAAGCTTTTCCTGATGATTGGACAAAAATAGGTGCTGATGGTAAAGAAATATCTGATGCACAAAGATATAAATGTATGGGAAATGCTTTTACAGTAAATGTAATTAAATATATTTTAAATAGCTTTTATGACAAGGAGGTGTCATTAAATGACAATGGAGAAAACAATTGAAAAACGGACTGAATTAATTAATTTCTTTTTTAATGAAGATAAAACATATAGTAAGCAAGATGTATTATATAAAGAGTTTGCTGTATTATCTTTTTCACCACATGAAGATTATATAGATACAGTTACATCTCCTTTTGATGATATGTGTATTGATTTATCTACATTTGATTATAATGATACAGATGAATGTTATATTAAAGGAATTGTTGCAGATGTTGATAAACAAAGATATAAGACAATTATGCATTTGCAAAATAAAAAACACAATGTTAGTATACATATAAGTATCGACTTAGCTAATCATTATCAATCTTTTTTGAATGTTGGTGAACCAGTTATTATTAAATGTAAAGTTTGGAATAAAAAATTCTTTATGAGTATGTTAGTTGCTTTAAATGATTTAAACTCAGATGTTTTTAGTAATGAAATTGCATATATGGATGGGTCTGCTATTGATACTTTAAGAGAATATCAACCTACAAAGAAAGATGAGGGTTATAATTTTGCTTTAATTCGTGAATGTACACAAATTCGTACTAAGAGTGGAAAGGATATGATTAGAGGGACATTATGTATGCAAGATGGAGAATCTAAAGATTTTGGATGTATGTTAACATTTTTAAATCATACATTGAATGGTATTATACCTAGATCAGGTGATTTTATCAAATATAAATCTAATCATGATTTTTTTATAAATAGTACAGAGGTGGTGTCTTTATGAGAATATCTAAATCAAAACTTAATTTATATTTATTATGTCCACGTAAATTTAAGTACAAATATATAGACCATATGGAAGAAGATATAAGTTCTTTTGCACAAGTTGGATTAGATGTGCATGAGTATGCTGAACATGTCGCAAAAGAATTAATGAGGTACGATAGAATAACACATGATATTGTTGATAAAGAAATGTTAAAACTTTATCCTTATGATGATCAGGATTTTGATTCTGATGAACATGCACAAGCATTATTAGAATTTTTTTATAATATTGCTGACAATGATTATGAAATTTTTAGTGCTGAAGGCGACATAAAAGATGATGAATTAAATTTGCGTGGAATAATTGATTTAATTCTTAGAGATAAAAAAACTAATGAATTATTTATTATTGATTATAAAACAGGTAAATCAAGACCAATATCTAATTATCGTATAGAGTTATGTATATATAGAAGATTGGTAAACTATAAATATCCTAGTTATAAGGTATCATCAGCTTGTATATACTTTACAAAAGATAAACAATATCGTGGTTTTAATTTTGCAGAAAAACAAAAAAAGGGTAGTTATGTAACTGAAGAAGATTATGATGCTGTCTTTGAACTTATTAATTATGTAAGACACCAAATTGATACAGATTATTTTCCGCCAAAAGTTGATCCATTCTTTGCTTGTAAATATTGTAGTTTTGAAGACCAATGTCTAAAAGACGGAGGAAGATAATAGTGCCAATTAATTCATTAAAATTTGCTAAAATCTTCCTTGATAAATTCCATAGAGAATACCCTGAATTACCATCTGATGTAATTGCAGATATTATTGGTACTGTATTATTTGAAGTACCTGATAGTTATTTCGATTATAATCTTGTACAAGATCATTCTGAGTTTTGTGACCAATGTGGATCATGTTGCAAGCAAAGAGATCAACCATGTCGATATTTCAATGGCAAAACTTGTGATGAATATGAAAGTCGATTTGATGTATGTGCTGAATTTCCATATTATGAAATTAATGGTGAAGAAGGATTAATGATGGACCCTGGTTGTAAATTTGCAATTAGATTGGCTGAAATGCAATTAGAAAAAGAAATGAAACATAACATAGAATTATTATTTGGTGAAAAAAATGATTATTAATGAAATATTTGTTCCCCCAAGAAGATTAAAAATGCTCAATCAAGAGCAAATAGACTATTATGTCGATATATTTAATGGTGTAAAACAATTATACCAATCTGTTTATTCTTACGAAGATAGAAGAGATCGTGATACAGTATATGTTGATAAAATTTTCTTAGATTTTGATGTACAAGATGAAGGCTTTTTTGAAAATACAAGAACAGTTGCCAAATATTTACATGATAATAATATTAAATTTTACATTAGATTTAGTGGGCGTGGCTTTCATATTTTTATTTTATTAGCTGAAGATTGGCTAAAAGATCCTAAAGGTAGTATTAAACGATATGTAAAAAATTTACATGAAATTACTAATACTTCTTCAGATAGTGCTGTTGTTGGAGATATAAGTAGAGTAGCAAGGATAGTTAATACTATTAATTTAAAAAGTAATAGATACTGTATTTCAATTACTTATGAAATGTTAATGGATATGGAATATGAAGATATATATGAGTTGGCTATTCATCCTGGTGTTAATTATAATTATATAAGTGGTGAAAAATTATTAGATATTTCTGAATTTGATAAAGAGATAACTTTTGATCATCGTAAAAACGTAGATGTTGTTAGAGATGTTAAAATTTCTCATGATATTCCACCTTGTGTTAGAAAAATGATGACAGATCCTACTTTAGGATATAATGGAAGGTTTTATGTTATTGTTTGCTTAAGAGAATTGGGATATACTAAAGATGAAATTTTAACATTATTATGTGGTTTTTTAAGTGATGAAAAATTCTATCATTGTGTTGATGATGAGAAAGCTTTAGAACATTTAGTTGATGATGAAACACAAATGTTTGCGAGCTGTAAAACATTATACGAAGATGGATGGTGTGTTGATGAAGAATGTGATGGACATAATATTTACTATTAGGTGATTATAATGTGTAAAGATTGTTGTGAAGTTATTGGACTTGGTTTTGAATTTGTAGATGTTGGAAAATGTGATGTTTATTTTGATTTACAGAAAAAAGAAAAATTGACTATGGAAGAGGAATATGAAATTAAAGAAATTTTTAATAGAATGGCTTCTCTGTTAATTAAAAAAATTAATTTAGATAATGAGGCAATAGAATGAAGTATTTAAGTTTGTTTTCAGGTATTGGTGGCTTTGAAATTGGATTAAATAATAGTTCAAAAGATTTTGATTGTATAGGTTATGCAGAAATTGATAAATACGCTAGAAATATATATCAAAGACATTTTGACCATAATGATTTAGGAGATGTTACTAAAATTAATACATCAGATTTACCGGATTTTGATCTATTAGTAGGTGGATTTCCTTGTCAGGCTTTTTCTGTGGCAGGATTAGGAAAAGGATTTGATGATACAAGAGGAACATTATTTTTTGAAATAGCAAGAATATTAAAAGCAAAAAAACCTAAATATTTTCTTTTAGAAAATGTAAGAAATTTATTATCACATGATCAAGGTAGGACATTCTCTATTATTGCTCAGTTTTTAATAAATTTAGGATATAATATTCGTTGGGATGTACTAAATAGTAAAGACTTTGGTGTTCCTCAAAATCGTGAAAGAATTTATATAAGAGGTTCATTAAATTCATACCCTAATGATATTAGCTTAACTGATGGTACAAGAAAAGATATCAAAGTTAATTATATAAAAAATGGCCCTCAAGGATATAGATTAATAGAATCAGATGGTGTTAATCAAACCTTAGCTGCATCAGGAGGCAATAGTGGTGGGCGTACTTTTATTAAAGATGCAAAAATAAAAAAGATAGGTAATCACTCTCTTAGTGGAAAAGGACAAGGTGGAAATGTATATGATGAAGAAGGACTTTCTCCTACTCTTACTTGTCAACATGATTACCCTGCTAAAGTTAGAATAAAAGAAGCTAATGATTTCCAAAGCCATATATATGTAGATTATACTTATCGTGCTATAACTCCAGTGGAGTGCGAGCGTTTACAGGCTTTTCCTGACAATTGGACTGAATATGGTGTAGATGATGAACCGATCAGTAATACACAAAGGTACAAATGTTTAGGTAATGCTGTTACTACAACAGTAGTAAAATATATAATAGATAAATGGGATATATGATATTATGAAGATTTATATTGACTCAAGAGAAGATAAAGAACGCATTAATATGTTCAAAGGTTATACATTTTTTTCTGATGCGGAGGTAAAAAATTTAGATATTGGAGATATTGTTGCTATTGATGGAGATAAAAAGATTGCTATTGAAGTTAAAACTTTACAAGATTGGATAGCCTCTTGTAATAACAATCAATTACGAAAAGAAGCATATCAAATGCAAGATTGTCCTTTAAGGGCTATAATTGTATATGATGATGATAAATTAAATACAAGATATACGAGGTTACCAACACCAGGACGTAATTATGATATAATGGCTGAGTGTGCCTTTAGATGGCATGTACCTGTTTTTTTTTGTGATAATGAAATTAAATTTGTTTACTGTGTTATGGATATTATCAAACATATATCAAAAGAATTTGATCCTTTACCTAAGCCTATTGTTGTAAAAAAACATACAGATGATATGGTTGCAGTTTTAATTAATCTACCACACATAGGTGTTGTAACAGCAGAAAAACTTTTAGATATTTTTGGTACTCCTGGTGGAGTTTTCAATGCAACAGATGATGAACTAAAAAATATTAAAGGAATATCAAAAAAACAAATTAAAATAATTCAAAGGATGAGATAAAATGGATGCTGATGAAAGAAAAGTATTATCAATTTTATCTAATACAAATAAAACATTATTTGATGCTCAAAAAAGTAATATGCATCGTATCAATGGTATGGATGAAGAAGTACAAGACAATCGTATTGATAGATTAGAAAAAATAAGTATTAGAAGTATGGATAGTGCTTTAGATGAGTTACGTAATGAAATATATAATATGCTTCGATTTTCAAGAGAGTATATGGATTTTTTAGCTAATATTGAAGCTATTAATATTTATGATGCAGCTGAGCTAATAACTGAGATAGATAATATATTACGTTTTAAAAATTTAAAACATTTTCTTTCATATGCAGGATTAGCTCCTGTTGTAAAAACAAATAATCAATTTTGTAAAATGGATAATAAAATCAAAGGTAAAGTATTAGCAAATAAAAAACAAGATCCTATTGATTACTGTGAAAATTTAAAAATAGCACTAACTAGATGTGCAAGAAAAATGATGCGACAAGATGATGAATATAAAAAATATTATCATCAAAAATTTTATGATTACAAGCAATTACACCCATCTTATTCACGAAAAAGAATTGAATTAATGGCTGTAAAAAAAGTAACAATAAAATTTGCTACTGTTGTATATAGAAACTTTATGTTAATAGCAGAATTTGAGGTAAAAGAAAATGATTAAGCAAGATTTGCTGGGTATTTCTGTTCATGATTTAATTGAAAATTATTCTATACTGTATAATCATATAACAAATGAAACTATTGGCATAGTAATGCAAAAAGATGTAAAAAAATTTCAACATCGTTATGGCAGTCATTATATTGTTCATTATGAATTTTTAGATATTTTTAATTCATATGATGATATTATAATAAAAGGTGAAGTATTATCATATTCTGAACTTTGTAAAATTTTATCAGAATATACATTTAACCATATGATTGATGATATAGCAGAAATTGAGCATAAAAAATGGGTTGCAGATAGTAGTAAGTCTGCGGAAATGATGTTGCAATTAATGAAGATTATTAATAAAAGTGCTGCTTTTGTAGATAAAGAAGATCAAAAAATTATTAAAAATATTCAAAATTGTATTGATAAGTGGAAAAAAGAATGGAAAGATTTTGAACATTTAGATAATACAATACAATATCCTTATCGAGTACATGCAAGAGAGATACTTGATATGGTAAAAAATGATAGAGAGTGTGAGTAAAATGAAAGAATATGTATGTGATGTAGTATATAATTGTGAATTAGTACAAACAGTAGTGGTTACAGCTAATGATTTTGATGAAGCTGTTCAAAAAATTCACGATGGCAAAGAAGATGATGTAATAAGTGAAGAAAAAGGTATAGATAGTATAGATGATATTATTTTATTAGATGAAGGTGATGCAGATGATTAATGGAGATTTTAAATTAAGAAAATTATATCCTGATTTACTTGAGGAACAATATCAACCAGCAGGTATTGACTTAACAGTTGGTAGTGTATCAGTTTTAAAATATGAATCAAGTAAAAAATATGGTTTGTTTAAAGATGCAAAAGTTTTACCAAAGCAAGAGCAGTTAGAATCTGATTCTGTATTGTTAGGTAAATCAATTAAAGAGGTTTATACTCTTAAGCCTAATGAGTCATATATTTTTACTACTAATGAAAAAATTAAAATTCAAGATGATGCTGGACAATTTTATTTGCCACGTTCATCATTGTTAAGAGCAGCCATTGATGTTCGTACAGCTTTTGGTGATCCAGGGTTTAATGGTCATTTAAGTTTTTTAGTTCTTAATCATTCATCAGAGCCTTTTTTAATTGAAAAAGGAAGTAGATTCGCACAACTTATTGATATGGCTGTTGCAGATGTAACAACTCAATATGATGGAGATTACAATGAGGAATGATGTTATACAAACAATTAAAGATACACTTGAGGATTCACAAGATATTAAAGTCTTATCTTTAAATGTTGTCGATAATATTTTGTTTGGTGTTTATATTAATGATGTAAAAGATAATTTGTCATTTTTAACCTTACCTAAAAAACATTTTCAAACTACTATTGATGATGTAAATATTCAATTCTTTGAGTTAGGTACTGTCTTACATCACATTTACTTCACAGGAGCATTAAAATTTTTAGATATATTGTATCCTGATGATAAGATTATTACACCTGACCCTCATTATATTAATTTATGTGAATTTATCTTAGAAAATATACCATTTAATATAGCTAAACTAAAGTATATACAAGCATGTGATGAATACCTTGATAATGGTACTGGGGTAGAACATGTTTCTATATTAATGAACTTAACATTAGAACTCAATTTAAACTTATTAACTTGGGGAGATGGAAATATGGATAATTTTTTATATGTAAAAGATATAGAAACCGAGAGTGATTGCATAAAGGCTTGTAATTCTATTAATGCTTTTAAACAATGGTTAAAGGAGCAAAAATTTTCAAAAATTTCCGAAAAAAATATTAATAGGATAAATGATATGTATGTAAATATACAAATTTTAAATATGAAAGTATAAATATAATAGATAATATACTATAAATAGTAAGTAAAAAAAAATAAAGTGATAAAATGTCAGAGAAATTTTATGTTTTACATTCAAATATGGAAAAAGAATTGTTTCGCCCAAGAATGATTGCTGAAACAATAATTAATGAAACAGGTGTAGATGAAGAATTAGCAAAAAAAATTCAGAATAGAATTACACAAAAAATATATAAATTAAAAAAAGATGGATTGGAAGAAATTAGTACAGCTCAAATTAGAGCCGAAGTATCTGCACATTTACTCCAAGAAAGACAATTTGAAGCTTTAGAAAAAAACCAAGTACTTGGTATGACAGTACATGAATTTGAGGAATTAATGGAGAATGGATGTAATGATAATGCTAATATTGGTTACTCACCAGAGATGATCACTAAATATGCATATGATGCTATAGCAAAACAATATGCTTTACATGATATGCCTGAAGAATGTGCAAAGGCTCATATAGATGGTTTTGTACATCATCATGATTTAGAATTCTTTCATACAAGACCAAATTGCATGAATTACGATCTTCGTTTTTTCGCAAAGAATGGATTAAGAATAGATGGAACAGGAGTTATGGGGTCAGTAGCAAAACCAGCTAAGACTCTTGAAGTATTATTAAATCATCTTTTGCAAGCATTTATGGCAGGAGCTGTAGTATTTTCCGGTGGTCAAGGATATGTTAATTTTAACACACTACTTGCACCATTTGCAAGAGGTAGAACTTATGAGGAAATCAAACAAGCAATCCAAGGTTTTATATTTAATTGTAATATGAGTTTAGTTTGTCGTGGAGGTCAAATATTATTTTCAAGCATTGGAGTCGATTTATCAATACCTGATGTGCTTAAAAATGAACCAGCAATTGGACCTGAAGGTGTGGCAAATGGAGTATATGGTGATTATCAAGAAGAAGCAGATCTTATTTTTAGAGCAATACTTGAAGTAAGTGAAGAAAAAGATGGATCAGGTGCTTATCATCGCTTCCCAAATATATTATTTAATATTCGTAAAGGAGATCTTGATGAGTATACTGGAAATTGTAAATTGCTTCATGAGAAAGGAGCAAACAATCCAACTCTTTATTATGTAAATTGTATGGAAATGGAACGTACTGTAATGGGATGTAGAACTGCTTTACCAGTTAATTATACAGGTGATTATGAAAAAGATAGTATGAACACTGGTAATTTTATGTATAGTACTCTTAATTTACCACTTATAGCATTGGCTGCTAAAGATAAATATGAAGAGATGTCAGAAGATTCTAAAGCTAATACATCGTTAAGACAAGAATTTTATAATTTATTATTCCATTATTGTGATATTATATATGATACACTTATTTATAGAGAAAAATGTGTAATAGATGCTATATATAATAAACATATGTCTGATTTTTTATTACAAAAAGATCAAGAAACTGGAGAACCATTATGGGATATTGATCGTACTACAATTACAATTGGTTATTGTGGATTGTATGAATGCTTGCAAATACTTGGAGATGAAAGTGGAGAAGCAATACTTAATGCAATTAATAGTAAAAAGGATTTATTCCATGAAAAAGATGGATTAAGATGGTCTGTTATTGGTAGTCCAGCTGAATCTGCATCTCATAGATTTGCGGAAATAATAAAAGAAAAATATCCTAATGCACCAATTCAAGGAGTAAAAGGTAGTTATTATTTAACTAACTCTTCTCATATTCCTGTATCACAAGAAACAAATATTGTGGATCATATTAAAAATGCAGCAATTTATCATCCATTATCTCTTGGTGGTAATATATTACATATTTGGCTTGGAGAAGTTTGGAGTGATGGTGAAGCTCTTTGGTCATTAAATAAAAAAATACTTGAAACAGGTGTAATATTTTGGGCGTATAGTAAGGTATTTACTTATTGTCCTGAATGTGGTTTTACAATTAATGATAATCTTAATGTATGTCCTATGTGTGAATCAGAGCATTTATATATATATGACAGAATAACGGGCTATTATTTATGTATTGATACATTTAATAATGGGAAAAAACAAGAATTTAAAGATCGCTATCGACAAAAGATAGCATAATTTTTTTTAATATTCCAAAACATTTATATATGAGTATTGATAAAATAATAATTACAAAAAAAAATAATAAGGTGATATTTATGGTGATAAAAAAATGTGTAACTTGTGGTAAAGAATTTGAAACAAGAACAACTGCTATTACTTGTTCTAAAGAATGTCATAAAAAAAGATTTGATAAATATAGACAATATTGTGCTCCATATGTTAAGTTAGCTAAAAAAGAATATTATCAAAAAAATAGAGAAAAAATAAGGGAACAATATAAACGATATTATCAAAATAATAAAGAAAAAATAAAAGAACATCAAAAACAATATTGTCAAGATAATAAAGAAAAAATAAAACAATATTATCAAGACAATAAAGAAAAAATAAAAGAATATCAAAGACAATATCGTCAAAAAAATAGAGAAAAAATAAATAAACAAAGAAGACAGTATTATCAAGACAATAAAGAAAAAATAAATAAACAAAGAAGACAGTATTATCAAGAAAATAGAGAAAAAATAAATGAACAAAGAAGACAGTATTATCAAGACAATAAAGAAAAACTAAAAGAATATCAAAGACAATATTATCAAAAAAATAAGGAGAAACAATAAGGTGATGTTTTTATGGTGATGAAAAATTGTGTAGTTTGTGGTGAAGAATTTGATGCAAAAGGAAATGCTATTACTTGTTCTAAAAAATGTAGTATAAAAAGAAGACAGCAAAATCGAAAACAATATCGTCAAAATAATAAAGAAAAAGTAAATGAATATCGAAGACAGTATTATCAAAAAAATAAAGAAACAGTAAAAGAATATCAAAGAGAATATCAAAGACAGTATTATCAAGATAATAAAGAAAAAGTAAAAGAATATCAAAGACAATATCGTCAAGATAATAAAGAAAAAATAAATGAACAAAGAAGACAGTATTATCAAGATAATAAAGAAAAAGAAAGAGAACGAAGTAGACAATATCGTCAAAAAAATAAAGAAAAACTAAAAGAACAAAGCAGACGATATCGTCAAGAAAATAGAGAAAAAATAAATAAACAAAGAAGACAGTATTATCAAGATAATAAAGAAAAAGAAAGAGAGCGAAGAAGACAGTATTATCAAAAAAATAAAGAAAAAGTAAAAGAATATTATCAAAATAATAGAGAAAAAATAATAGAATATCAAATAGAATATCAAAAAGAAAAATATGAGCAAGTGTATAAAGAATTATCTAAAAAATATGATATATCTATTGAAGATTTAAAAGTTTATTTGCCACTATTTATTGTTAAAAGAGAACTGGACTGTTTTGATCAGGGTAGTTATTTTTTAGATTTGTTTATACCAGCACATGAAAGAGCTAATGGCAAATGCGAAATTACTGGTAAAAAAACTAAGAATTTAGTTGTTCACCATTTAAATGGTTATAACTGGTGTGTTGAAGGTAGAATGGACTTAGATAATGTTGTTGTTATTTGTGAAGAATTGCATATTGCATTTCATAATAAATATGGTTATGGAGATAATACTGAAGAGCAATTTTGGAAATTTGTTGAAGAATGGGAAAAAGGATTAGTTACTTTAGATGATTTTATGGAAGAGTAATAAGGTGATGTTTTTATGGTGGTAAAGAATTGTGTAATTTGTGGTAAAGAATTTGATGCAAAAGGAAATACTATTACTTGTTCTAAAGAATGTAGTGAAGAAAATAATAAAGAAAAAATGAAAGAACGGAATAGACAATATTGTCAAGATAATAAAGAAAAAATAAAAGAACAGAATAGACAATATTATCAAAAAAATAAAAAATATTTTAAACAATATTATCAAAATAATAAAGAAAAAATAAAAGAACAGAATAGACAATATAAACAAGATAATAAAGAAAAAATAAAAGAACAGAATAGACGATATTATCAAAAAAATAAAGAAAAAATAAAAGAACATCAAAAACAATATTGTCAAGATAATAAAGAAAAAATAAAACAATATTATCAAGACAATAAAGAAAAAATAAAAAAACAAAAAAGACAATATTATCAAAATAATAAAGAAAAAATAATAGAACATCAAAAAGAATATCAAAAAAAAAGATATGAACAAGTGTATAAAGAATTATCTAAAAAATATGATATATCTATTGAAGATTTAAAAAGTTTTGTACCACCATTTCTTGTTCAAAGGGAATTAGAATGTTTTGATCAGGGTAGTTATTTTTTAGATTTATTTATACCAGCACGTGAAAGGGCTAATGGTAAATGTGAAATTACTGGTAAAAAAACTAATAATTTAGTTGTTCATCATTTAAATGGTTATAACTGGTGTGTTGAAGGTAGGATTGATTTGGATAATGTTGTTGTTATTTGTGAAGAATTACATGATGCTTTTCATCAAAAGCATGGTTATGGAGATAATACTGAAGAGCAATTTTGGAAATTTGTGGAAGAATGGAAAGAAGGCATAATTACTTTGGATGATTTTATGGAGGAGTAGTAAATATGAGTATAGATTGGAATACTTATGTATACAGATGTCCAACAAAACATTGTGCATCTTATAAAACAAAAATTAAATATGGGGGTTTTGACCCTGAGGAAAAACGAGCTTGTGTACCTTATCTTATACGGAATGATGGGCATGGTGTATGGTTAAGGGCTTGGTATTTATTTAAAGATAATTTTTTTAGAACAGGTGGTCAATATTTTTTTAGGTGATAAAAATGAAAAATAAAAATGTAAAAGAATTAGTGAATGGTTTTTCAAAATATGATATAGTAAAAAATGGTATTGAAGCTATTATTAAAAAATATGAAATAAAATATTTTAATGATCATGGTTCATATAAAATTGATTTTCATAATTATTTATCTGATGTTGAGATAGCAGTTACTTTTCAAACAAATAATATTCCTTTTGGTGTTATTAGAGATATTAATAATTATTTGGATATAGATTGTTCAAGAATTGTAGTAAGTGCAGGGCATTATATATCTTTAATTTATTCTTTTGAAAAGAATGTATGATAAAAAAAGATTAGTTATTTTAGATGATTTTATGGAGGATTAATAAATGGATTGTCATTATAAATTTTGGCCAGAAATATTACATGATAAAGATTTGTATGGCCGTAAGCAACCAGTTCCTTTTATAATACAAAGAGATGAGCATTCTGCTTGGGATAAGTCTTATTATGATTTTGGGCATTATGGTGGCCCTTCACTTGAAGGTCATTGTAATTTTCATGCTCGTTATTGGATGATGCTTACACCAAAAAAAGTGGAAAAAATCTAAAGTATATATATGATAATTTTCTAAAATATATATATGAAATGTCGGCGATGCAAATATGGATATAAAGTTCCATCAAAATTTTTTTCAAAATTATATTATTGCTCTTATTGTGAGCAGTTACATATTGAAAAAGAATGTTGTCGGCATTATGAAAGACAATTAAAATTTTATACGAGGTTTATTCAATGGATCAATATGAAAATCAACTATTAGAGAAATTACAAAAATATCAAAAACTACAGAAAGAAATTGAAATATGTCAAGAAGAGATTGAAACATTACTTTTAGTTTATAATTTTGATATTGAATCCATTGTTCAAAATTATCCTATTATACAAACATTTTGTTCACCAGGGTCAAGAAAGCCGCATAGAAGAATGAGAGCGTGGTTTTCAAGATAAAAAATTATGGTTAAAGTATTATTATGTTAGAAGAAGAAATTGATCAAATTTTGTTAGAAATTGTAGAAGAATTTTTACAACCTAAAAATAAACAATTATTAGATCATCAAAAATTAGCTTCATCAATATTTTATAGTTTTGCAATTGGTGTTATAAATAATGATGAATATGATAGTGAAAAAATCTCTAATCTCCAATATGTCATTAATTGGTTGCAAGATAATGAACAGCTTTTAGCAGGTTATAATGAGGTAAAAAAATGAATTGTGATGGACATTGTTGTTGTAATGACGATTTGAATGATGATTATGAAATTCAAAGATTGGAAGATATTATTAAAATTTGTGAATTTTTGATTAAACATAGGAAAAATAAAGAAATTAAGAAAGATTTTAGCGATTTATTTGAATCAGATGATAAGGAAGAAGATAAAAAAGAAAGAAATAATTATCGCTATCCTTATTATACTGTTAATCGTTACTATTATCCATTTGATTTTTATTATAAAATGTGGAACGTTCATTAAATACTCCCCTTATTTATTTTTTTATTGTGATTAAGGTGGAAAAGAAGAAGTGTAATATATGTGGTAGAGTTTTACCATTAAATAAATTTAGTAAAAATAAAAATAATAAAGATAATTTGTCTTATTATTGTAGAGATTGTACAAAAGAACAAAAAAATTTATATTTTTATGAAAAAGGTAATGAACATTACGAAGAAACAATTATTAATAAATTAAAGCAATATTCTGATATTAAAATAGAGGGTATTGATTATGATAAAGTTGTTAATACACGTGTAACTATGTATGATATTCCTGGTGTTTTTAATAATTTGTTATATGATTTACCTATTTTTTTACGTAAATATAATTTTACTTTTGAAGAATATAAATTTTTTATTCAACAATGTAAGAAAAATAAATTTTGGATAGAACCAAAAGTTTAAATACTTTGATAAATAGATATTAGAGTGTTTATTATAAAATAAACATATTAAAATTAGGGAGATTGATATAAATGTCTGAATTATTATTTGCTCCAACCAAAAGGTTAATGAAAAATTCCGGAGCTAACAGAATTAGTGAAGATGCAGTTAGATACTTGAATGAATTTTTAGAAACAGAAGGTGTTTCTATTACTCAAAAAGCTAAAAGATTAGCTACTCATGCTGGTAGAGAAACTGTAAAAGTTGAAGATATTAAAATGGCATTAAAATAATTATCCAAAGAATATTTTCACAAAAGTTTGTAATACTGGTTGAAAATACATAAAAAGAGTTCCGAGGCCGCCTACAACGCCTATTGAACCAGCTATTAGTATGTTGATTTTATCAAATTTTTTGGCGTCCTCAACTTCTCTTTTTTTATTTGCTTCAGTAAGTTCTAATCTAAATTGAGCAAACTCTTTTTTTATATCTGATTTTAAAATAGCAATTTCCTGCTCATGCTTCACAACACTATCATGCAATGGTGTAATCTCATTTTTCATAAACTGCATAACTTCATCATGATAGTATTTACGTGTGTGTTCTGTTTCTGTGTTAATACGTGCTATAAGATCGGATTTTAAATTTTCAAGTTCAGCAATTTGGCTTAATATTTGATTTACTTCTTTTTCAATTTCCTCTTCATTATGTTGCTGTTTATATAGTTTATGTTCTAAATGATGTAAGTCATTTCTTAAGGGCGCAATACTTTTTTCTATTTCATTAATAGCAGCATATCTTTGTCCATTTGTTAAGTGCTCTGTTTTATTCTGTAGATCATATATCTTCTCAGACATATCATGTATTTCGTCCTTAATTCTGTCCATACTTACATCTCTTTAATAACTTTTAAGATATTATCTATTTTATCTTCTATACTATTTATTTGATTTTGTTGTGCAGACAATGTTTCAAGTATATCTTGATTTTGTGTAGTAATCATTGTTGTATCTAATTCATCAATTTTATCTGTTACTTCACTTAAATCAACATCACCGATTTGTATATTATCTATTGTATCAGATATAGAAGTTAATTGATTATTAATATTCTCTAAGTTAGTATTGTGTTCTTCTGCTTGATTATCTATTACTTCTGACATTTGTCTTCGTTCATCAATCTGATGTACTTCATCTACTGTTTGTATTTCAATTGTTTCTTCTACCATTTTATCATCCCAATCTATATACACAACCAAATTTTCTAATTTTTGTATTAGTTAATGCGCTTTCATTTTTTGGATAAATACGCATTTGCATTTGTGGTCCTAAAGCCGGCACTGTATCAGTATTTAAGAATACAATATCAGCAATAACTAAACGTAAATCAGCAGGTGTTCTGCAATTTAATTTTTCTGTTCTTAAAACAATACATTTTACAGATGCAGCATCACTATGTATTTTAAACCATGCATGAACTGTTTTATTTGATTGATTATAATTATTCTGTGTTTTACCCCATGCCGGCAATGGAAGCTGTTCAACTGGCTCTGCATTTTTATAGTCAACTGTATCATATAAATCTAAAAATACTTCTCCTTTTAAGATATTATATTCATTCATAACATTACTTTCAGATTCTGTTTCTTTTATATGCTCAAGATAATATTCAACCTCAATCCAATCATATGGTGTTAAATTAACATCAGTATCGATTTTAAATAAAGATCCACGCGCAAAATCATTAACATTAATATGGAACATTATACTGTTTGCATTTTCTGTGCTTTTCCTAAATAAATCACCTCTTTCTTGATTTTCTTTTAGATAATAAAGACTAATTTCATTTGAATCTCTAGCTTTATCTACACTAATTTGTTCTAAATTACTTTCTCTTAAAATTAATGCAGTACCATCTTGTTCATATAAATTTAATGTTCCATTGTGGAATACTGGATCTGAATATTGTATATTATCTCCTGTTCCAGGATAAGGATATGAATATTTTCCAGCTGGATCTCCTAATTTATAAATTGGTAAATATGACATTCTTGGCTCAGTATTATCAGGTTTAACTGATTCATATAATACATATGCAGTTGATACTTGTGTTTTATCTAAAGCAGTCCAATTCCATCTATTTGTATCACCACTATAAATATAAGGAGTATATGGTTTAATATTTTCTCCATTTAAGGATATGTTACCTAATGCTAATATATCTCCTTCATGTAAAGATGGATGTTTTAATACTCCATCTTCTGCTTTTTCTACTACTGTTTTGTTAACACGAAGTCCTATACTATATATAGTACTACCATATAGATCGGATAAATTAATAGTAAAAGGTGTATGTTTACATGATCGAATTGGAATATCAACAGTATATACTTTTCCATATGTTGCATTATTTTCTTCAATCAATCCATTTGGATTTAATGAAACAACTAACTCAAGTGTACCTTGTGGAATATAATAACACTTATCTTCATACATATATTTTGTTTGATCAATTGTTCTGTTAGTATTTATTACAGGTTCTCCATTTTCATATTGTAATATACCAATATCAGATAATTGATCAGCCGGATTAGATGTTGAATTTTCCGGTTCCCCTTCCTCACTTGTTGTAGTAGTTGTTGATGCTACTACCTGTTCAAGATGGTCACGTAAATTTGCAAAAATATCAACAGTTAATGAGGTATAATTATCTGTAATTTCTAATCCATTTTGATATTGAACTCCAATAATACAAGCCTCTGGATCATATGTTGGATCTCCACCATCACTAGCCCATATTCTTTTTGTACTTTCTGTTGTATTAGTAGTTTTATTATATAACGCTTGATAATATGAACCAGTTACCAAATGTACACCACTATATTTATTTGATACATCATTTGTATTATCTTTATAAAGTGTTGTGTTTTTTGTTAAAGAATAAGTAAAATTCTCCATATCATTATTTTCTACATTAATATTACCATATGAATAATTATACCTATCTCCATCCTCATTTGCCAAAGGTGTTGCTACAATTATGTCACCTGTATTTGCCATATCTGTATCATATTTAAGTCTGAAATTATTTTCATCAGGTTCTGTGTCAGCATCATAATTACTATAATCAATAGAAGTTTGATCAAAATCTTCAAGTGTTAAGTTTCCTAATACTTGACTAAAGAAAATACTATTAGGCCATTCTTTTTGTGTATGTTCTACTGTTGTATCATAATTCTTATTATCATAAGCAAAACATATATCCATATTGGACGCTAGATCTTCATCTTCCATCCATAGTCTAGCAAATTCCCATTCGGCAAATTTATTTTTTATATTGTTATTTAATGCTACTGATCTTGTAATTGTATTTGCATTTAATATAGGTGTAGCAAAACAACGTCCATAATCTTCATATGTAATATAATTTTCTTTTTCTGATAATTCAAATTTAATAGCATATTTCCCATTAAATTTAAGTTTAGGAGTTTTTAATGCAGTACCATTAAAAGTAATACGCCATCTAAATTGACTTCCTAAGCCAGGAAAAGTTACAGTATTACTATTATCTTTTGTTTCTACATACGTTCTTCCCCCATTATTCGATACATATGTAAATACATCACAGCCAGGAGGAATCTCATAATTAGGTTTAATTTTACATGATGAAATTTGATGTTGTGTTTCTATTATTCTTGAAACTAATGTTCCTGAACTATAGTGTGTTAATAATGCTCTATTCATTTTAAAAATAATTGCTCTATTTCTTAAACCATTTTTTTGAATATAAATTTTATTAGGATTGTATGAACCATATACATATGAAATACCACCATATTTTGTTGCTTTACTTGTATGATATTCTTCAATATAGATTTTTCCTTCTTTCTTTTTACTATATAGAGCTCCAATGAATACTATACTATATACACCTTTTTTAAGTAATATTCCATCTTGGCCGAAATCAAAGGTTGTTTGTTTTTTCTCAGAAACTTTTACTTTACTATCTTTACTAGCACCTTTTACTTTTATCCAATCTGATTCGTATAAATTTTTGAAAACTGTTTTTTCTGCCTTATCTTTATCTAAAAATTTTTCATATGATGTTCTTGTATTGTTAATTTCAAATATTTTCGGATTTTCAAATAAAACTATTTTAAAGGCTTTAATATTTTCAAAAGCATAAAGGAATGGAGTTATATTATATGCAATACAATCATGATCGACATCAAAACTATACATACAATATTCACAGGTATTGGTTGCATCAATTTTAAAACTTGCTTTAGAAACATTTGCATCTTTGGTTTGTTTTTCTTTAGGAATGTTCATCCAATCTTCCTTTTTCAAACTACTAGTGTCTAATGTTTCAATAGATACTTCACCAATATCTTCATCTACTTTCATATTTTTAGTATAAAATGAATCATTACCTGTGAAAACATTATCCTGTACATTAACTGAAGTTTTTTCTATAGGTTTTTCTGAGATTTTAATTTCAATAGGACCTCTTTTTTCTAGTTTAACATCATCTTGATCAATATAGATAACAGAAGTTAATTTTTTATCATCATATTTTGCAACCATGTAATATTTTCCTTTACTTAATTTATAATTCCATAAATCAATATTGATATTACCGTTTGCATTAGTTCTTTTATTTTTAATTTTTTCTACTATCTTTTTTTCTTCTTGAATTTCTTTAATTTTTTTATCTTTTGCATTTTTACTTTTTACTTCTTTTTTAACAATTTTTATAATATATAAATCAATAGGAATGTTATAGGCTGAAGTATAATATGAAGTTACATCATCTCTTTCAACTCCATCTTCACTTGTTTGTTTTTTGTATATAGTTTTTGTTTCTCTACGTTTAACATTTAGAGTATAATATTGACTATCTTTTGGTTTTTTAGGTTTTTTGGCCGGAATAGATATGTCTGTTGTTGACATTTTTGCCATTCCTTCAACCTTTTTAACCTTTTTTGTTGTAATTTCTTTAATAATTGACCATGCAAAAGTTTCACTATTTGTTCCTCTGAAAACAGCAACATTTTCCCCATTTTCATTTGTTTCATATTGTATATTATATTTATCTTCTGCAGCTACAAATATTTCACCGCCATCTTCTGTTCTAACAACTTCTCCAGCGGTAGCAATTGTTGGGTCAACAGCACAAGTGTATTTGACACGAGATGGAGTATTATTTTTAATTTGATAATCCACCTTTTTTTCAAGTCTACGAATTCTTTCCATTAAATCTCTTTGTCTAGTTTTACCATTTTCATCACTTTGCTCAATTAATGGAATTTTATTATTTGTTGTTGTATCACATTCTACACAGCTTAAAACATTTCCATCGTTTACAGTATTACAATTTGGACATGTCCATGTATCAGCTGAATTAGCATAAGTAGTTATATATGCAACTTTTAATCCTAAATCATTAGTAGGATATTTATCTTCTGTTGCTTGACCAATAAAAGGTACTCCTTCTGTTACATTGAAATGTCCTTCTATATCTAATGTAACTAAATCTATTCTATTATGTCCTTTTGATGGTCCATCAATAACTACATGTGTGTCAATTGGCATTACTTTTTCTCCATTAACTAAACATGTTGCTTTATCAATTGTATATGTGTTACCATTACTAAAAACTTCTTCAAAATATAAATCATAATTAACATCTGAAGATACTGAATATTCACCTGTATCTAATGTTACTTGATCATCAAGCATATTAGATTGCAAATAATCTACACCATTATAAGATGCATATAGTCCTTGATTAAGACTTCCAGATCTATCAAATTTAACAGTAAACATATCAGGAACAATTGTTTCGCTAACATCATTAAAATCTGTAGCACTAATATCTATAGGTCTTAGAACGAAATAATATGTACTAGTAGGTTGATGTTTTAAGTTAAAAATAAATTTAACATCAGCTGGTCCAGTTTCACCAGTCGTAATTGGGAGTTCTGTATGAGCTTCTGCAATAAAATTCATATCAGTATCTCTTATTTCAGCAAAAATTGTTGGTTTAAGATTAGATGTATTGTGCATCTTTAAATTAAAAGATTGTATTTCTGATTTATTTGTTTCAAATTCTTGTCTTAAATATCTGTCATAAAAAGAAATATAATCATTTTCATTCTCAAAATTTTTATTAGATGCATCAATATGATATGGTGTAGGGGTTACTTTTAATGCTTCTTCATCATCATCTAATATACATCCATTCCCAAATAGATCACTTAAGCATTCTACAAAAGCATTATTCACATGGCTTTGTATTAAATTAATATGTTCAGCCTGTGCAAGTTTTGTGGATTCAATTCCTAATACTTGTTTATAGTATGGCATAATATTACCTCTATTCTAATCCAATGATTACAGTATACTTAAGACTAACATTAGAGCTTTTTTCAATTGTTGGTACACTCATATAAGCAAAAAATACATCATTGTTATTTGCAATGTCCTGATTAACAATTCCTATCTCTGATATAGTAACTGGTTCAGATGGATTAAAGTTTGTACTATCAAAAGTAGCTGAAAGTGTAATTGATGTTCCAGTATTGTCTATTTGATTTTCTTCTACAAATTGTACACGAGCATAATCATTTCCATTAGCTTCTGTAAAGCCTTGTCCATTATTAATTGCTGCACTACTGTCTGAAACACCTAGAGCTACATAATTAAAGTTACTTGAATTATCATCGGTTAAAAAACCTAATTTAAGCCAATGTTTTTTACCTTCTTCTGTAATATATTTTTCTAACATACTTTACCTCTTATTTGTTCATATTTATCTTCAGTAATTTTTACCCATTCACCATCTTTTTCGATTAAATATTCAGTTTCATTTGTATCATCATTATGAATTTGTAATATCTGTGTCGCTTTGATCTTGAAGTTCTTCTGCATCATAAGTATCCTCTATTTCAATATCATTTTGATCAGTGTATTGTAAATATCCTAATTCATTTTTTATATCAGAAATATAAGCATTACTATTACTTTGTGTATTATATCTATACAAAGTATAGCATGTTTTGAAATCTAAAATATTATCAACATCTATTGTTGTCGGTGTATTATAATACTGTTGTATATCACTATGTGAGTCAACAGCAAAACTTAATACTTTATTTTCATCATATTGGTATTTTCCATTTTTATCTTGTATTATAAGGTTACCAATATCTAAATTTCTATTATGACAAAATTTATGATAATTATTATCATCAGCTTCTTCATCTATTAGTTTAATCCAATATTTACCTTGTGCAATATTGTCTAAATTAATATCTATACACATTTCGTCTTTTGTTGATGGTGTCATAATAGTATTTGAGAATAAAAGATTATCAGGTTTATTTTGATAATTATCAAATATTTGTACTGTAATCATATCGCTTGGATATCCAATATAACCATCGTAATCTAATCTAATTTGACTTATATCGTTTGTTAATGTTGTAAATGATTGTAATAATTCTTTTTTCAAAGAAGTTGATTGTAAATCCTCTTCTTCAACATTATTAAATATTTGAGATTCTAAATTATTTAATGTATTAACTGATGTTTGTATTGCTCCCCAAATTTCAGCATCATTTTTTTGTATTTTAGCATTAGATAATTGTTTATCGTATTGCTCATCATATAAGTCTATATATTCTGTAATCATTTTTCCATATTTATTTTTATATAATATAACCAATTCTACATCATACAAACGTATATATTCTTGATTATGTAAATATCCGAAATCTAAATAACATACTAAATTTGTATCCAATAATCTATTATCAATATAAAATGGATGATTATTAATTATATTGAAAATATCATATGTAGTAAACAAATAAGTATCATTTTCATTTGCTATATGATAGTCTTGTGTTTTTGTATTTCCATATAATATGTTTTTGTTTTGTTCTTTTTCTGTTGTTAATGATACATGTGTAATTATAATTTCTGATTGTTCTTCTAAATCTGTAAATTGTATTTGTATTGAAATATCTTGCACTTGTTTTATTTTCATAAAATTAAATAAATCAATTTTTTCTTCAAATAAGTCAGGTTCAATTCCTGATATTACATGTTCTTCTGTGTCTGTATTTTTTGTGTTAACATTTATTGTTAGACTTATATGTTTGCTTGATTTATTGATTCCAGCAATTGTTAAATATAAATGATTATATTCATCTGATTGTATATCAAAGTCATCAAATCGAATATATCTTGTTGTTTCTTCGTTATCTGTACTATATTTGATACCTGTATGATTAGCATATTGTAGTTTATCTAATCCTTCCCATTCTGTTTCTCCTTTGTATTGTTGTTCATAATAAATGTTATCTAAGGTTAGGTTCATTACTGGGAGATTATTTACATACAAATCATAACTTTCCTCGTCTGTGTCTAATTCTTCAATGAGATTATTAACATTATCATATAATAAATTTTCAGCATATATCAATAGACTAAAACTTGGTTGTTTAATGCTATCAACAATTGATAATATATCAATTGGAACATCAAAACTATCTTTTAATTGACCATATTCTTCATCTATTTTTATCTCACTTATTGAACTACCATCTTGTATATATACATATATATTTGTATTATTAAAATCACTATATTCTTCAATATTTTTATTATTACAATACGGACAATGATTATGATCATCTAAGAAAATTTTCTCACAAGAAGGACAATAGTAAAAATGCCCATTATTATAATTCTGACCTTTTAAATGTAATTTTAAAGTATCAAATAATTTATATTTATCAATAACATCCTGTACTTTGATTTCTAAATTACAAATGTTTACACGATTTGTATCACTATGTATAGTTATCTTATCAATATTTTCTTTTTCACTACCAGCAATCACATACTTTTGTTCATCTTTATTTGTATGAACAATATTTTTTTTACCACATTTAGGACATACAGGATAATAATCATTGAAAACAACTTGACAATCAAAACAATATGTCCTATTAAAATCAACCTTTGTTTTTTCAACATCCTTTGATAAACAATGAGGACAATAATCATGCCAATCATCTGTAATCCATTCACATTCAGGATTTCTACATATTGTAACAGATTTTTTTTCATCATACTGGGATACTTGATCAGATTGACAATCTGGACAATAATCAAGTAAACCGATATGAGTATGCATACAATGTGAACAAATAGTAATATTAGGTTGTTGTACAAAAATAGTATTTACATAATCATCATACATATTTTGTACTGATTGAGGGTAGTGTATTTTTCTTGCTATATTATTTTCAGGAATATAGTAATCACCATTTTGATAAAGATTTATTCTAACATCATCTAAAAAGTTTTCTTTGTTTGTTTTTGCTTTAATTTTAACACCAATATCTATAATTTCATCTTGGTTGCTAAGATTAAATTTATCATATTTTAAACCAATTGTTGGTGTTTTAACTTCAGTTTCTTTACATTCTTTATCAATATCGATATTATTTTCAATATAAGCATATTTATTATTATTAGTAATATTGTTTAATCCTTTCCACTTATATGTTTTATCAAATTGTACTACTTTACTTACTGATTCTTTTAATGTTTTTATATTGTCTGATATTCTAAATTTAATTTTTTGATCATTAGTATCATATGAATATGAATTGTATTCACTTGGTTGTATTATAATCTCATTATGTATATCAATTATTATATATCCAATATGTACATATGGTTTTTCATTAATACTTGAAAAAATATGAACAATATACTTATTATTAACATTAGGAATATCACACATTTGTATTTGAATATTATATTTTGAAATGTTAGTATAGAAATTTGTACTAAATAATTCTTTATCATCTTGTGTAATTTTAAAACCAATAAATTGCTCTAAATCATCTTCAATACATTTTATTTCATATTTTTTATCATCAATAAAAATAGATGTTGTATCTTTATCTGTATATTCAAAACTATAAATTTCATTTAGCATTAATGCGAAATTATTATTTGAATGATTTTCTTTATAATTGTAGTCTTTTATAATGTCTATATTGGAAATATTTGAATTATGACTATAAAGCATATTTACAATATCATAGCATTCATTAATATATTTTTTTGAATATTGTTGATCAAATACTTCTGCTACAAGCATTGTATTAGTTGCTAATCCTAAGTTATTATATGGTTCTGCTTTATATTGATTAGTATATTCATTTTTCGCTTTTGATAATTCTACTAATTCATATAAGTCCATATTAGTTTTTAATCCAAATTCAAACAAATCATAAATAGCTGCTATACTTTTGTCATGTTTATGATATAACGAGATTAGTCCAAGCTTTTTTAATTTATTAAACAAACTAGCATTTGCTCCAATTTCAAAATCATATAATTGAGCATCAACTTTTAAATCTAAATATAATTTTGTTGAATAATAACATAATGCTTTTGTACCATATGGTTTTGTTTTATCAACAAGTGCTTGTAAATTTTTAATTGGATTCTCTACCTCTAAGATATTGAAATTAGTAGGTATTTTATTATAATCAATAGTTAAATCAAAAACACCATTATCATAATCATCACCAGCCCAAAATTTTTCATCCCAATTATCTTGATTCCATCTCATAGCTCTATCTACTAAGAAACTTATTGTAGGTAATTGACCAGTATAATGAAATACTTCTGAGTTTAATAATCCAAATCTTCGTATAAAACCATCAGGATATATTTCATATCCTTTTGGAGCTAATTTATTATTACCTATGTTTAATAATTCAGGTTCAACATATTTTGAATTATTAGATATATCTCTAATAAGTTTTTTAATATTAGACCCTCTATATGTTTCAATACTTCCATTTTCATAATTTTCAATATCTACTAATCTTAATGATTTATCTGCTCCTCTGTTGAAGAATTTAAAAATATCATTATTACCATCAAGCTCATATCTGAAGTAATGGTTTGTTTTTTCAAAATTGTAAATGGTAATTTCGTGTTCTAATTTTTTTTGATTAAATTCTGTATCAACATTAATAGTTAGTTTTTTATGATATATATGTGCATTACGATTGCTTAACATAAAATTACTTATATAAGTACCAATTTTAGATGGTTGAATCTTGAAACAAATTTTTTCAGTTTGGCAACCACCAATTTGAGGAATACGAATATGTAGAAGATTATTATCTTGTCTTGTGATATTATGAGTGCTACATATTATATCATTATCTAAGAAGCTATCATTTAATCTTATGTATACATGTGTTGTATCTTCAATTGTATTTCTATTGTTGTTTTTTACTTCACATACATAAAATAAAGTATCTCCTAAATCAATATAATCATTATCACAAATTTCAATAATATTGTCGAAATCAGAACAGTCAGTATCTTTTGTTGTTCCTACAGCATGATAAACATTAAAATCTATTTGTTTATTAGGCTCAAGTACATTAACAATATTGGAAAAGGTTTCTTTTTGTCCATCATTATCAATTAAGGTTGCTTCAATTATATGATACCCTAATTGTTGCGGTCTTAATGTTAGGGTTAATTCTTGCTCTTCATTTACATCTACTTGTTTAATTTTCCATATTCCTATATTATTGTTATTAAATTTTGTTTTTAATTTACCTTTTGTTTTTAAATCATATTCTAATTTATAATCATTTGTTTCATGTAAATCATCGTAATTACCAATATCTTTAATAATAAATTTAATATTATCTTGGGATTTTATATAATTTTTGAAACTAATTTTATAATCAATTAATTCATTAACAAAAGGAGTATTGTTATTAACAGATGTTTTTACTTTAATTTTACTAGATGTATCAACTATAATTCTTTTTGTTGTACTATTTTTTTGTTGATCATCTTCAAAAGTATTTTTATCATCAAGTGTTTCTAATTTGAGGTTATAAATACCTTTTTGTGTAGCTTTGTATACTATTTTTAAAATATGTTTTTGTGTAACATATGATTGTTGTAATTCTGAATATTTTTTCCCCCATAAAGTTGGGAAAGTTATTATTCTTTTATATGGGTCAAAGATAGGTTCTTGTGGTAATCTTTCTTCATTTGGTGGTTGATAAAGTGCATATTTAACTTGTGATCCTTTATAGTCAAAGTTTTGAACTTTAAAAGATGATGGTTCTTTTAGTTGGAATTTTATATCTGTACCATCTACCATTGATTGATTTTCAATAATATATTGCACTTCAATTGTATCATTATCAGGAATAGATAAATCATCATCATTAACATCTATTGATAATTTTACATTAGGTACATCTTTAAAAATAATATTAGCAGGCTTCCAATCCTTAGTTTCATATTTTTCATTATAACCTAACAAATTTAATTTAAAAACACAATCTTGTTCCATATCAGACTGAACTATAAATTGAATTTTCTTACTTTCATCTGCTTTTATTTCATTAATAACACAGAATTTTTTATCAATACCTGTTAATAATTCAGCTTGATTATCAACACCAATAATTATTTCAGAACTATCAGAATAATAAGTTTGACCTTCTTCTTCAATATAATTTGATCCAATAACCTCTATTTCACATAATACATTTTTTAAATTTACTTTACTATCAATTGTATATGTAACATATCTTGCTTCACTTACAGGAATACGTTTATCCTCTCCATAAATAGTAATATTATCGGCAAGATTATCAGGAAGAGGTTCATATGTAATTGGGAACTGTAAATCATCTCCCTCTGACACTATAAATGAATTATATCTAATATCAGAACCATCTTCAAGTCTTAATTTAAAATAATCCATTGGTAATTTATCATAAGTTACATAAATATCAATATTTTTTACTTCATCTTTTTTTCTACTTTCTTGATGTGTTACAGTTATATGATATTCTCCAGGATTTAAAGTAGGATATGCTCCATTTTTATTACTAATAATTGCAATATCTTTACCAATAATATTTTTAAATTCCCATTTTCCTTCGCCTAAATATTTAATATTATTGTAATCGTAATTACTTTCATCATTACTAACACGCCATATATTTTCTGTAATCCAATTTTGTGTATCAATAATAACATTTTCTTGACGATTAGAATCACATATTCTATGAATATCTACCCTTAAACGTTTTTTCAATGAATCTTTTCCATTATATATATATGGAGCATTATCTCCATCAATTGAAACATTCCATTCAAAACTATCTTCAATTTTTTTTACTTCAAAACTACATTCTTTACTCTTATTAATTGAATCAGCATACTGATTAATATTAGCTATTATTTTTTTACTTCCAACATTACTGCAGCTACATACCAATTGTATATATGTTTTATATCCTTCAAAGCTTGGTATATTCCATGTATTAGTTGAATAATCATAATCACCATTATAAGGCTTAGCTTCAATAACAGTAATATCATCAGGTATAGTAAATTTACAAGTAGTATTTTTATTATATTTATTACTATTTCTAATGGAACAAAAATAAGAAAATTCTACATGTTCTGAGTTACAAGTAATAGTAGGATTATATCGATCTGGCTCTCTTGCAGAAATATAAGCACTATTAACTCTATAATTAGGAACTGTTTCAACTTGTTTTACATATGGTGTATAATCTACTTTCATACGTAAAAATTGCATAACAATACGGCAATGATTATGTGAGGTATTTTTTGCAGGGGCAAATTTTATTTTTACATCTTTTAATTTTTTGGCAGTTAAATTATATTTTTCAGGAATCTTAAAAGTTTGTGAATGTAAAGTAGATAATTCAGCAGAATTTACATTCATTTTTTCTTCATTTGTTTTGTTATTATTGTAACGTACTGCGTCAGGCTTAGATCCTTTACCACTTGCAATAACTTTTCCATCATAAATAATAGATATAGTTGGTTTATCAAAATCTCCATAACAAGCATTAGTACCACATGAGTAACTTATTTGCTCCCATTTGTATTGTACTATGATACTATTAATTTTATCATCACTAGATAATTCATCAATATCCCAAGAGATGGCATATATTGGTTCAGGCTTATAATAAGATCCAGTGATACTTGTAACACTATCGTAATAATTACGTAAATAATTTCCAACATATGTTGGATTTTTAACTCCCCAATATGCTAAAGATTGATTTGAAGAGCATAAAAAACTAGGATTTGTAATTTTCTGAGTATTATGTTCAATAGATTGCCCAGTACTTGTTTGAATTTTTTTAGGATAAATATATATCTTATCTGCCATTTAATATGCCTCATATTGTATAAATATTATAGGCATATCTATTTTCTAATATATTTAAATCGGTTTTGGTATTTTTCTAATTACAAATGTTCGCTCATAATCACGATATAAGTCTTGAATAATATTTCCACTGTCATCATACATATTGCCTGTAACAATTTTGAAAGTATATTGGTCATGCTCTTGCCATTCATCCCATTCGGCGTGCACAAAACTAATATCTGATGCAACTGGATTATAAATATTCTTTTTGATAATTAATTTATCATTACGATATACTTCTATTCTAAATTTACTATGATTTTTTGTTTCAATAACTGATAATGCACAATCATCACTTTCTACTTCAATTGTGTCATTTAATGGTAATGCTTGTGTAAATCCATCTTTAAATATTTTTAAATCGATAGGAACATAATCTTGTAAATTTTTTAAATTATCAACTTTTATATTAAAATATACAAAAGCTAATGAGCTATAATTTTTTCTATAATATGATATTTTAATTGTTTGTGTTCCTATTTGAAGATCATCTTGCCGTAGGTAAAAATCACCCCACCCATTATCTATCAAAGTGCTTTGATTTAATTCATCGTTAATAGATAATTCATAATATCCTTCTGTTTGTATTCCATTATTTTGATTGATAGATTGTACTTCTATTTTTAGTGGGAAGTCATGTACATCATCGATAACATATTCTGTAATTTCTTCAACATTATATTCAGTATCATTTATTTTTATTTTATTTATACTAATCTCTTCATCATACATATATAATTTTTTAAATACAATTATAGGTTCATCTAAGCATTTAGAAGTATAATATAATCTTATAAAATATTCATCAGTATCATTATCTTGTTTTAAAGAGGTTAAATCAACATTATTAAAAACCATAGAGCCAGTTACTGGAACAAAACTTCGTGTTACACGCAATCCTTTATTATCAATACTTTTATCTTTTTGTGTTAAAATACTTACCTCAACTTCTCCCTCTTTTATAAAATTATCATTTTCATCAACAAAATCGAAAGAGAAGATATTATTTGGGCCATATACTCCTGTAATTTTTCTATTACTATCACAGTATAAAGAATAATCATTAATATAAAAATTAATATCTTCATTACCAGGAAAAATTAAATCACTAGTTTCTTCAATATAATCAATTGCTCCATCATCTGAATCCGTTACATATATAAGATCACTTGTATATTTATCATAATAAACATATTTTTCATCTTTTGATACAATATTTATATTACTGTGTGGTGTACTAAATTCTTTAATACTTGGTTCATAAGTTTTATTATCAGGATTAATAGATACTTTTGTACATGGCTTATTATCTAATGGTCTAAAAATTTTCTGATTTTGCTCTGTAACATTTAATCCAATATCAGTATATTTAAGTGTTGGAGAATATTGCTCTAATTTCTTTAGTTCTAAATAGTGGAAATAAATAGAATTTGGATAATCACTATTTTCATCATATTTTTGTGGACCAAAAATTTTTATTATATTTTTATCACCAGCAATAAAAGGTACTTCATGATAAATCCATTGATCTCGTAATTGCTTGTCTTTAAAAAGAAATCCTTCATCAATTTTATGACTAACATTATCTACTTCAACATCAATATATCCTTCCTCATTTTTAATATTAGTTTGAGAAGGAATATAGATATAGTATAATAAACTGTAATAAGAATCTTTTTCTAATGAAATTTCTCTATAACAATAATGAGGGTTATTATCATTATTAACTGGAGTATAAATATAATAATTTTTGCATTTATGTTTTTTCCATCTACACATCTGTGTATTTTTATTGTATTGTATTAAATTATCAAAATCAACAGGTATAGTTTGACCATGCTCAACAAGCATGCTATAAGTATCATCATAAGGATTTCCTAAGTTAATAATACGATAATTTTTTTTACTCCCAAATTTATCATCTAATAGATTAATATTAGTTCCTTCAAATACATTAAGAGTTTTACAATCATTATTTAGAATAGTCATATCTTTTGGTTCAAAACCAAAGTAATGCTGATGGTATTCTCTTGATGTTGGTAAGTATTCATAATTAATAAAAACATTAGTAGGAGTATTTAAGTCATTAAAAGGAATTCTTGCTTGCCAAAAAGGATTTTTATTATTTGTTATGTTCCATTCTGGGCTTGGGTTTTCAATATTAGGCACTTGCCAATTTTGATAAGTTCTATATCTACTAGACAATGGGAAAAATCCCTGTCCAGTTTTATTAATATTTGGATTAACATTGGTATAATTTTTATAATTAGGGTTATGCACATTATTTATACTATTTGAATCGGTGGATTGAATAATTAATCTACCACTTTCGTCAAATTCTTGTTCGTAATATTCTGACTCAATTATTGCATCTTGCATTAGTGTTTCAAAATCATACTCTGATACAAGGTCATCTAACATTTCGTAAATATATAAATCAGATGGAAAAAAATGTACATATATTAAAAATTCATTATTTAAAATATTAGGAATATAACAATAGTAATCTTTTTCAATTTGTTGGTGATCAATAAAATCATCGGTTGGTGATAAGCTAAAACGAATGGTTTCATCATCTCTTACCATCCATTTGTCGCCATTTATTTTTAAAACAACATATTTATATAATGAATGTTTATTTTTATTTATTACTTTTATTTCTTTTGTTTTATGAGTATACAATTTTATTTCATCAATATCCATTATTACTCACCTTGATCTAATGTAATTGTGTCTTGTACTTCATCATATCCAACAAATAAAGTAGTAAAATGATAATTTTTACTATTGTTATACAAAGTTTCAATCTCATTATTGGTACAATTATGTTGAGGGAATACAGATTCAAAAGCTTCTATAATTCCTTCATCATTATTGATTTCTTTAAAAGCATCTAAGACTTCATGTTGTGGACAAATATGATATTCTAAAATATTATATTGTTGCCATTCAATATCACTCATATCAGATGGTTTATTAATTAAATATTCTCCAGTTATATCTGTAATATTTACATAAGTAATATAATCATTTTCATCTTTAATTAATTTAGTAATAACTAAAATATTTTGTTCTAAACTTGAATATTCAACCTCTTCTCTTACTATTATTTGCCCATTATTTTCTTCTTGAATATATTTGATATTTCTATCATATATAACTTTATTTTCAATACAATCACTTGTTTGATTATTAATAACACAAACTGGAGATACATTTGTTGTTTTAAAATTAATTACTTTATTAGGATCGTTATAATATTCATTATCTTTATATTCAATTTTTACAGTCCAATCATCAGCTGTATATAATCCACCAGTTCCTTTTAATTTTAATTTTTTATCATTTATATCGTCTAATGTACTACCCCATTCGAAAGAAATATCTTGTACTTCTGTTGTAATATTAAAATTATTTGTATCAATATTTTCTAAATTTTTTCCTTCTTTATTTGTAATATCAAAAAATAAATCTGTTACTGTACTTGTAAGAACTGGCTCTTCATTTAGTAATTCTATGTTTAAATCTCCTTTAATTACTGTAAATTCTAATGGAGTAAAGACAGTATGATAATCATCATTCATAATTTTTATATTAATAGTATGAACACCAGGTTTTAATGGAGGAATATTTTTTATTATTCTCTTATTTAAATTTGATAATGTATATTGACCAATTAATTGTTCATTATCTATATAAACATTAATAGGTATAAACTCATCATTTAAATCATCCTTTTGGATAATATAATTAATATTTTGAGGATATGCAATTGAGTCTGTCTGTAATCTCAGTGATATTTGAGGTTCATCAATTACTTTAATTGGAACAGTATTACTATATGTTGTCGCACAATGCCTAACTATTATAGTATTATCAACTATGTCTATATAATCTCCTGCTTTTATATATCCATATATATTATAATTTCCAGTATAATTAAAATTAATAGGATCTTTTAATCTGCCAATTATTCTGCCATCAAGTTCTTCCTCGATTGCTCCTTCATATGTTGCTTTAAGTTGAGGAATATAAAAGTAGCATTTTTCATGTTTTAAAACATTCACATATTCATCATCGTCTGATGTTCCTGTAACAACTAATTCTATATCACCTTTTTCTATTTTTTTATTTGTATATACTCCTTTTATATTATTTAGTGTTAATGCTATTGGAGTTGGAGATGGTTCAATTTTAATGAAAAAACTTTCTGACTGGTTAGATTTTAAATATATTCCATCTTTAATATATCTTTCAGTATCTTCTGATATTCTGTTATTGCTTTGTATTTGTTCTCCTTCAGGTAAATCATTTTCAACAACAGGTAATGTATATGTTTCATTATTAATGGTTACTTCTTTATTCTTTATTTTTGCATAAATTTCATAAAAACCCTCAGGCAAATGTTCAATCAAACACTCAAAATAAGTATATTTTTTTCCTTCAATAGTTTGTTCTTTTGTATCAACATTATTATAAACATTAGTAAAGCTTTTTTCTTCATAATTATCATTTTGATATACTTTTTCTTTTCCAGTAACCACAAAACTAACATCTGCATCTGAAACAAAAAAATCTTCATCTATTGTAACTTCACATTGGCATAATAAGGCATCAGATGTTTGTGCAATAAATAAACCTGTTTCTTCAATCTTTAATCGCTCATATGTATTTTCACTTTTTTGAATTTGTGGTATATTAATATTAATTTGATTATTTCTTCTAATAGCTATTGCTGTAAAATCATCATGTGTTCCATAATATTTCCATTTTACACCATATTTTTCATTATCATAATTATATGATGCTCTAATTAATTCAATATTATGAAAGAGATCATTAGTTCCTAATTGAATTGGAGAATATCTAATACTAGCTTTTCCATCAATTAAATATTTAGGATTACCTATAATTTTCTCTTCTCTATTGTTCCATTCATGATAATTCATAAAAGTAACTAAACCATAATCAATATCTTCGTTTGTGTATACATCGGTAACATTAACATTCATGTCTATTGTATCTGATTCATTAACTAAATATGGAGAATATTCTTGAAATTTTATATTAACAGGACGTGGCTCTAATATAATATATTCTGATACTTCATCAGCAACATGATATGGCTCTCCATAATATTCAGCATATATTTGACCATTATTATGAGGAATAAAACTAACTGCAGCATATCCATTTACATCAATAGGTACTGGTATTTTGTTAATTACTTTCTTATCAAAAGGAGCATTTTCATCAGCAAAATAAAAAGTAACATTACCCCAGCTTATTGTTTTTTCTTCATTATTAATATTTTGTGTGCAATTTACTTCAATTTTTACAGTATCATTATAATATATTTTATTACTAACAGGATTATCATTGTCTAATATATGCATATTTATATTTATTTTTGTCATTGTAGTTGTAATATCTTGTGTATTACTTGATTTTTTATAATGACAATTGCTATTGTATGTTGCTTTTGTATTAAATATTTTTTCTGTCATAGTATCAGTTTATACGTGGAATGAAGAAAGTATTATTAACTCCAGTAACATATTCTCCTTTTTTATTGACTGATCTAATTTTAAACTCAGTGTCTGTAATTTTAGTATCTATATGGCCTATAAGGTTACCTATAATATGTGGATAGGCAATAGGTAATTTAGAAAATTTTGCGATTGTGTAAAATTGATATTGGTCCATTGGTAAGAAATATTTATCATTTGATTGTAGCCATTTGAAATGATATCCGAAAGTATTTTCAAAAATTGTAAAACTATCAACATTATCTCCTTTTCTATTAACCAAATCAGGCCTTTCTTTATAAGGTAAATGTTTTACACACCAATCATTTCGTATAAAATTATCTTCGTCATCAATAAAACCATATCTAATAAATTGTCTACCATCAATGACAAAATTATCATCATATTGTGATGTAGCATATAAAGTTTGTACAATACGATTGCCTTGTTTTTCAACTCGAATAAGTCCATTTTTATAATAAATAACATTATCAGGTGCACAACTAATTGCAGCAGTATTTCCTATATATTTATAATATCCTGGTTCAATTAATTCATCTATTAATAATGTTGTTTCAGCAGGATTTGCAAAAATATTAAAAGTTAAATTATCGTGAGTATGATCTTTTAAAGAATAAAGATTGTTAGCATTATCTTCGGTTAAGTAATGATTAAGATTATCTTTTGTGGCATAAGTAATTGAAGCATCATTTTTTGTTAAATATGTACTTTTAATTGTTTCTTTGGGTAAATAATCACTATTAAGTTTACTATTAATTTCTGTATTAATCGCACCTTTTTCATTTGTTATATATTCTACAATAGCTTTAGTTGATGCTGGAGCTATAGATTCCTTATTTGCTTCTTCTATTTTTGATAAAAAATCATTTTTAACATATGTAAATTCTTTAATTACATCTTTTAAATTAACAACTTTTAACTCTTCATTTGTCATTATTTATTCACCCATTATATGTATTACTATCTCCATTAGGACCATAAAACCACATTAAAGATCCAACAAGATTAAAGCTTGTGATTGTTCTATCTGATTTAATATTAAAAACACCATTACTTGAAACTCCTATGTGTACACCTGGGGTATTTGTTCCCCCCCAAATATGTGCTACTGGATGAATACGATAAAACCAGTCACTAACTGCTGGTCTATCAGGTGTACTATATTCTTTGTCTTTTTTTAGTCTAGGACAATTTGGTTCATTGTAATAAAAGTATACTAATTGTAAAATAGGGTTGACCCATACAGTTGAATAATCTGGTACAGAACCCCATGGAGGATTTGTACTTTTGCTTCTTTTTATCCACATACCGGTACTTCTTAAAAAAGATTGATCTTTTCCTGTCATTAGTCCATCTGAAACAGAATGATAATTTATTTCAAAACCATTCTGTGTTTTTTCTAAACTAATACTATCTCCTTGTGCTATTTGATTTAAATTACATTTTTTATCTAAATTAACGTTTATATTATTTATACCAGTATTTATTTCATTTACTTTATCATATACAGCTTTACTTTTAACTAAATAATCTGAATCAGGAGTACGATTAGTAATTTGATCTGTTTCACCTGTATGTAAAGTCTTATAATCATTTTTATGCCATTTAGTAAAATATTCTTTAATGTTTACCCATGTATCTGAAATTGACATGTTTAACCCTCGTTAAAATAAATTAATTATAATTTTTGGGTTCTAAAATATAAAAAAAAAGATAAGTTAGATGAATCAAGCAGCTATCATCAAACTTATAATACATATTTGTTACAATATATCTTTTAATATATTATGATATTTAAATTTTACTGTGCCCAACCATCATCATCTAAAGTTTCAGGGTCGGCTATATCTAATTTGTTTCTTTTTTTGTTGATAATTAATTGTTTATCAAGGATATCATCATCAAATCCTTTTACTTCTACTTCTTTATCAACATTTTTTTGCATTCTGTTCATTTTCCAAGCATGATATTTATTTAAAATTTTCATTATATCTACTTCCTTTCAATAACCATAATAGATTTTTGACTAATTCCACCAATATAACTTCTAAAAGTACTTGGTGCTCTATTTTCTACATATCCACAATAACATGGGCCGCAATAACTTCCTAATGAATTTTGAACTTTAATATTGGAATCCGAAACACCATTAACAGTTTCGTAATGACCCCATTGGTTACGATAGAGGTTGTGCACTACACAATCTTTATTATCAGATTCAATAATCTTTTTAATTCCACCCCAGCCTAAGTCAGAGAAGTTTTTCCATTCAACTTCTAGATCAAAATCATAAGTTCTGTTAAACCAAGCAACTGTAGTGTCTAATCCTGAATGTGGAGTTCCTGATGTAGTTGTTCCTGCAACTGATGCTAATGTTGATTGTTTTACAACAATACCAGTTAAGTTTCTGAATACTTCTTGTAAACTGTGTACTCCGCAATAATATCCTGTGTTTTGTCCCATTTGGTCGCAACCATGCTGTGTAGCGTGACCATATTTTTTCTTTTTGCTTGCAGTTTTAGGTGCTATAACATTTTTGTATAAACATTGTTTTGGTAATGTTTTTTTATGTTTATAATACCATACAACTATTCTTGCAAATGCATATATATAATCAACTACTCCAACTTTAGTTTTTGATTTAACTGTTTTTACAGTACTTGGGCATTGTTTATGTTCTTTAATATATGCTTCTACACGTTTAGCTTGGTCTAAGAAATCATCTTTAGCAATATTTTCATTAATTTTTTCTCCAGTAATATTGGATGGTTTTTTAATATTAATTAATGTAAATTTTTCATTTAAATGATTTATACCATGTGCAAGTATATACGCGCATTCTTCATATGAATATGTTTGTTTATTTATTGTAATTTTAGATGGAAGTTTTTTATCTTTCTTAATAGTTTTTTTTAAAACTTTTGCGATAAAATAAACTTCTTTTTTAGTTATTTGAGTCATTTAATTCTCACCTATGTGTCCTATCTATTATAAAGTATATAAAAAAAATATTATAATGGTTTAACTATTAAATTACGAATTGTTGGTAAGCCAATACTGTTTCCATTATTACATGTAGCACCAATACTTAATTTATCATATGTATCTAATAAATCACAATTAGTAAAAGTAACAGTACCATTATTAGCTGTATCACCTGTTTTAGTAACAACAAGGGTAGTTGGTGAAGTTTTTTTAATATTAATATGTACATATGGTACAGAGGGATTATTCCAAATACTAGTATGTAATACTGTTAAACAATCATTATTATCTCTCTGAACATTACTACCTAATCCTGCCTGAGTAGTAACTACACATCCTTCCCATCCACCGGTTAGTACAGTATTGGGTAATGCCATTAGTGTTCTGAACCATACATATCGTAGGTTACTCCATTTAACATCGTAATCGCATTCCCATAATCCTTCGTTGCTCCATCCATCAGTCAAGCAAGCATCTATAAGAGTAATTTCTCCATTAGCTTGTGTTACTCTATATCCATTTCCTAATCGTGTTGTTGGAGCAGGATTTTCTGATGTAAAAGATGGATTATAAAGTATTGGATTGTAAGTAATTGTATCTTCTAAATTATTTACTGTACTAACAAAAGTTGTTGATTCATTTATTTCATAATTTAAATGAGCTTCACCATTATTATCGGTTATTACACTCCCAATTAATTTTCTAGCCATTTTTTCACCTAAGCAGTTCTTTTTCATAAATAATCATAGAATTTAATATCTATAAACTATCTGCCCCCACAAACCACCTAATGTTGTATTACTATTATTCAATGTACCAATTTGTATTTGCCCTTGTGAGGTTGCATTGATAACCCAATAGACACCATAATTGTTTCTTATTGTAGCTACATCTTGTCTTGGTCTATATGGTGAGTCTATAGTCCACCAATGACCAATAGGTCCAATTGCAGCAGACTGAGCATAATGTAGATTTAATTCTGCTAATCCTTCACCATTTTTTACGATATATAAATTGAGATATCAAATTTGATGTAACACGACTTGAATCTGTGGTTCTGAATAATACATGACCATTTGAACCTAATCTAATTAATACATTATCATTACCATTACTTCTTTGATAAATATCTACTTCTGGTGCTTCTACTGAAGATAATATACTTCCTAAATCTTGATAATTAGGTGTTACACTATAATTTGTATTTTTAACAATAACTATTTGATAATATGTTTCAAATTCATATTTATTAATATACTGATTACTTGATGTTCTACAACCTTTTACATTAATTTGTACTTTGTTACTGTTTGCTGAAAAGGTACATAATCCCCATTCTGATGCTGTCCAAGTTGCAGTAATTTTCCCATTACTATCAGTGTTAACTGATACGCTTTTTGTTGTTTTACCACTGATATTGGTACTGCCTTTTTTTGTGAAATATCCTTTGTCACATGTTAATGTTACACTTTTGTTTGTTACTGGTTGATTATTAAAATCTAATAATGTAACTGTAATAACATTATCAGTTGAGTCTATACTTACATTATAGTTACTTGCTTCAATTTTTGTTTGATATATATCACTTAAAGTAATATATCCACTGTGTGTATGTGTACTACTAGCATATTCATTATGTGTATGGTTAGATGCTGCTCTACTTGTGTCGGTTGGGTGTATATGGTCAGCTTTTGCATAAGTTGTAGCAGAGCCAGCACTCTGTGTTCCGTCCATTTTAATATTACTTGCTGTTGTATTAGCGGATGGAATTGTAGGTTTATTTATTAAATTATCATAAGATGCTTTATGTACGTGGTCTGCTCTTGCATAATAACCATTGTCTGTTCCTGCAGCACTTGATGTTCCAATATCTTGTGGTGCGCCACCCGCTTGAACATGTCCTTTTTGTGAAGAATTTCCGGTAATATTATAATGTGCTGTAATTAATCCTTTTATTGTGTTAGCAAAATCAATTACTTGTTGTGTTCTTTTGTTTGTCATAATATTACCTTCTATTTATTTTTTTATTCTGAATTTGCACCTTGTAATTCATTTGTAATATCTGTTAGACATGCTTCAATTTTATCCTCAACATCTGATTCTGTTAAAATAGTATGTCTAATGTGTGAATTCCAATTATTAATTTCTGTTGTGGTAATACTACTAGCAGGGCTACCATGATAATCATCTGCATAACCTAATGATGTTACAATATCTTCATCTAATTCTGTTGTACCAATTCCACCTGCTTTAACAGAGAATACTCCATTTGCATTTAATTCAAGTGTAGTTCCATCAGCATCGTATGTTGTATCTTCTACTAAATCTTTTACATTAATATAAATGTGTTCTGGGGTTTCAGAAGCATCTTCAGTATTGACAACAAAATCAATATATTTATCTCCTGTGGTATAACCTTGTCCTAATGTTGATAAATCAGCAGCTGTTGCAGTTTTTACTTCACCAGATCTTACTAAGAAGTCTTTAGGGATATTAATTTTTACTCCTGCTTGAGTTTTTGAAGAGGAAGTACCTTGTTTAATAACGTAAGTTGCTGCGTAACCGGTTTCTGCGGTTGTTTGTTTTTCTACTGAAACTTCTCCACCAATGTCAGATAAAGATTGATGTGATGTTAAAAATGCATTATCTCCATCACCATCATTAGTTAAATCTGATGTTGCAGTAGGTATTTCTGTTTTATCAGCTTTATCATCTAAACTATCTTTTACTAGTTTTTCAGATGGATAATTATCGTTTGATACTGTTGAACTCCAAGAGCTAACTTTGTTAGATGTATTTTCTTTTGTATTTAATGCTGTGGATACTGTTGCATTTTGTACTGCATTAGTTGAACTTGTACTTAATGAAGAATCAACTGGTGCATGTGATGTTAAAAATGCATTATCTCCATCACCATCATTAGTTAAATCTGATGTTTTGGTTGGAACGTCAGATGCATCTAATTTGTTATCTAAACTATTTTTTACTAATTTTTCAGATGGATATTTTTCATCTGATACTGTTGCACTCCAAGAGGTTACTTTATTACTTTTTTCTTCGAACTTTGCTTTTAACGCATTAATAAATGCTCTTACTTTTGATTGATCTAAAGCCATAATATCATCCTTTAAATTAAATCTAATTCATTTTTTAACGTAGATAAAAGTTTATCTAAATTATTTTGGTCTGCTTCCTCAAAATCTTCAACATCATCTGTCATATGACTATGTTTAGATGGAGGAAAACTTTCAGGTACATCAACTAAATCATTATATGATCCTGTAAAAGCTACAGTAGCCAATGTACTTCTAAATGTATCTATTTCTTCTTTAACAAGATTTATAACTAAATCTTCATCAATATTGCCTAAGTAAATAACATCTTTTAACGTACCATCGCTATAAAATTTTAATTGATAATTTTCATATACAATATCGTCAATTTTTTCATTTACTTGAGCAAAAATCTCAGAAATAACATTACATTTTTCTTCAGCTTTTTGATAGTGATTAGTTAATGCAACTGAAATTGTATTAGTTTTAATATGATCTTCAGAGAATATATATAAACGAAAATATCCACCTGAAGCTATCCTTGTTGGCACTAAACAAGTTAATAACTCAGCATATTCTCCAAGTTTTACCGTTTCAATATATCCAAGATCATTAATAAAAGTTGCGTTTAATTCTCTCCCTGACCAAAGTTCTTTTTTGGGGAAAAATTTACATTTATAATAACCAGTATTTTGATCTACAACACTAGGAGAACTATTTCGTTTTAATATGTCATGACCAACTGAAAATTCTAAAATCATTATAATCACTATTGAAATAAAATTTAGAATCTAATAGTTATAAATATCCAGTATCATAAGTTGCGGCATCATAAATATCATCAGAAGCAAAGTATACTATAAATCTACGAACTGATGTAATTGGTTGTTGAAAATGGAATAAATATTTTCCTAATTCATCAATACTATTACTTGTTGTAGTTGTATAAGATTGAGCTGTATTTGTAGCTATAAATACTCTTATTACTACTTCCTTATCTGCTAAGAAAACATTATTATAATCATCTTTTAAAAATCCAGTAACTTGAGTATAGGAGCTACCTCCATCAGTATTAAAAGATATACTTGTTGGTATTTTACTAATTGCAATTGTTCTTTGTATTGTAGCTTCGTCATATATAGTATCGCCTTCAAAGACAAGAGTAAGTGTAATATTACCGCTTGGTAATGCTTGGTTAGCATATGTGAAAGTACCATCTGTATTTGTAGTAACAATATCTGTTTGATTGTTATATTTAATTTTAATTGTTTTGTTTGCTAATCCACTTCCATTACTTGATAATTTTCCATTAATATATGCTCTCTCACTATATATTATGCTTTGAGAATAATCAGTTATTTCAAACTCTGTATCCTCTAATATTTTATAAAAATTAACTGTTTTATTTTTTACTTTATTTCTATATTGGTCATATACTGTAGCAATTAACTCTGAGCTTTCATATGATAATTCTATATCACTAATAATATGATCTTCATTTTCCTCTACTATACCTTGTATTTGTATGGAGTTTGATGTATACATTGTAGTATCTTCACTTACAGCTTCAGCAATATATTCATTAGGATCTGTTACAGTAAAAGATACTTTACCATTTGTACCAGTTGTTCCTTCTGCATAAAATTTCCCATTCTTTTTTAATATTATTTGAGCATTAGCAATAGGATAATTACAATCTTCTTGCATATATGTTGCTGTAAGAGTAGCAGATGAACTTATATCATCAATTAAATAAGAGTCTGTGGTTAAATTTAAAGAAGTATTATTATTAGGTAAAACTTTATATAATAATGTTTTAAAAGAAGAATTATATAAATCATTACCATTAAAAGTAAAGGTTGCGGTATATATGCCAGGTTTATTAGGCATATTCATATTTGTTATACCAATAAAATTTTCATAAGAAGATGAAGCTTCCCCATTATTTAATATAACTGGTATTGAATCAATACTCTCAAAAACTAAATTAGTATTACCATTATAAACATTACTTATATCACATTCGTTATCTTCAGTATGAGTTCCTTCGATATCTATTCTTGCATTTATATCGTTTTTTAATACTTTAATAGTGTCCGATTCTCGTCCTTCATCACTTATAATGTTAATATTAATATCTCCAGTAACTAAAAAATCACAATTAAGTGTAAATACATTATTATTTTTTATACAATTATTAAAAGTAATACCATTTCCCTCGATTGTAATATCTTCAATATCTGGGTCAACACATTCTATTTCTATTGTTTTATTATATCCAGCATTAATTTCTGTTGTTAAAAGAGTAAATACATCACTATAATAAGATAAAGTAAAATCATCTCTTTCTTCATATCCATTGAAATTTACTATTAATGTATTATTACCATGAGTTATTTCATTTGTTACAATCAAAATAATTGCTCTTAGTATATAATCACTATGTAATTCAACATCAATAAAAACATTAGGGTCGGTAAGTGGTATATCTTTATTATGGTTTTTTATTGTTACAAAATCTTCTATATTTTTATTACTTAAACCACCATCTTCTGTATTTATTATAATTCTATATATAATAACCTTTTTAGAATCATATGCTATTTGATTTATTGTAAAAGGTTCATATAATTGATATGAATAAGATACTATTTCTGTTAATCCATTTGTATTTGCCTGCATATTTAATTCGTGTGTTCCAGCATCTTTTATATTTTTAATATTAGTGATTAATCCATATTCATTTGTTGCTACCTCTTCATCATTTACTATAACACCATCATTACTTTTTTTAGCTTCACCATAAGGTTTATAATATATATTTGGAGTATTAGGCAAATAATATCTTTGTTGAACAGGTATATCAAAATTAGATTTTATTATAATATTTTTCCTTGCTTCAGTTATTTTTTGCTCATTATAATAAACATCAAAAATTATAGTTTCTTCTCCTACATGTAAATTATTAAAATTATATTCAACAGGATCATTAATATTTGTAATTTTTCTATCTCCCAGCATAACATAATATGAAGAATCATCTATTAATTCATTTGTATATTCATCATGTAATTCCAAAACAATAAACGTTGGCATATTAGGGTCGGTTGCATAATATTCATAATCATTAGGTATTTGCACAGGAGAATTATATATTTTAACGGTAGAATATTCTTTAATATTAATATATTGACTTGTATCTAATAATGTAGTTTCTAAAAATATTGATATATTATAATTTATATTGCCCTCCTCATTTGTATCTTCATTTGAAATAAAATCTGAACTTGGATTTGGTATAGAAACATTATGAAATATAGCTTCTCCTGCGACATTTGTGTTTCCTTCTATTATTGTATGGCTTTCATCATGTAGGCATATTTTAAAAGGAATTTCTATGTTAGCGCTTTGTCCACTTGTATTTTTAATATTTACTCTTATATCCCATAAATCTGTTGTATATCCTTCATAATGGCTTTCATAATATTGGCTATAGTTTGTTGTATTTGTTAATTCTATTTGTCCTTCTAAATGTGGGGGCAAGATATTAACAGTAAATGTTTTTTCAGATGGGTTATATCTGCCAGTGCTATCATTAAATTTAAAAGTGTATTCTATATTATCTTGAACCTCAAGAGGTTTTATAATTATTTCATCTCCAATATTAAAACTATTTATAAGTATATTTTCATAGTATACGTCTATATTACCAGTTGATACTTCACTTAATTCATCAGTAATAACTTTTATATCAAGTGTATTATTTATATCAACTGTTAAATTAATAACATTTGATTCTACTGGCCCTGAATCTGTATTTACATTATAAATAATATGAGTATTTTCTACTTTTTCTATTTTATCAATAAGAAGTATTAAGTCTTTTAATGTTGTTGCTTCTTGAATATAGTTTTCATCTACACCCATATTGTCTAAATAAAATTTTAAATACTCTTGAAGATATTTTATTCTTTTTAATAGTATAATATTAAATTTTGTAATAGAATCGTATTTACTATAAAGTTCATATTCATTATATATTGGCTCGATTGGTGTTTCTTCTTTTTTATATATAGCATTTATATTTTTTATTTCTTTAATTAAGTCTGAAAAAATAGCATCATCATCAAAATCTACATTTGCTTTTTCTAACTGATATTGTAACAAAGAAGTTAATTCTTCAATAGATTCTTTAATATATGCATATCTTTCTATAGCCTTATCAAACACTTAAAAAACCTCTAACCATTATTTGTAGGTACTTCCTCAACATAAGGAATACCAAGCATTTCACTAATATATTCTTGCTGTTCTGCTATACTTCCAATTTTTTCATCTATTTGGTCTTTAGTGTAATAATTATCGAAATCATCAAAAGCAAGACCTTCTATTGCAACCATTTTCTTTTTACTTGTATCATATATATATACTCTATAATTATCATTATCAGTATCTTCAATATAAAATACACCTGGCTCTTTGTTCTCAATATTATTAGGATCGCCTGTAAATGATCTTAATTCAAATCCATTATTAATAGTTTTTTGTACTTTTAGTAATGGCAAAGTATAAGTATCAACATCAAGAATTCCTGATGTATTTAGCTCAAAAATTAATTTTCCTTCTGCTTCATCATATGTAGGAACATAAACAGGAATTATAAAGCTTTGTTCTAATAAAGAGCTACTATCAGCATCAAGTTTCTTATTCCATTTAATTGTTGCTTTATTTTTATTAGTTTCAATATTAGGTGTATATATATCTCCATTTTCACCTTTTACTTTACCTAAATCTTTTATCCATGCCATTTTATTCATCCTCTATTGTATATTTTTTAGTTTCACTTATCGATGGTTGATATTCAAAAATACTATGATATTCTGCTTTAACTTGATATGAACCTACAGTAGATACATCAAAATGAAAAACACATGTTCCCTCCATATCCAATTCACTAACATATCTGTAAATTTCTTTATTTTCTTGACTAATAATAAAACTAACCATACCATAAGGAACTGGCTTATCTTTTGATGTAACATTTGCTACAATTTTTATTCTATTCTTTTTTACATAATTACGTGTCATTGTTGTACCATTTGGCAAATCAACTTCTATTTTTGTTGTTTGAGGTACTGAATAATTTTCTAATTCTTGTGGTTCTATATTGGCATTTTCTGTTAAATCAATTGGAATATCAAGATTAAAATGTCCATTTGTATCTACATCTGTGCTAATTTGTTTATTAATATTTAAAATATCAAAATCTACAGTTCCATATTCTACATTAACAATTTTTTCATCATCATCATATCCATATATATCACCTATAATTTTTATTATATCATTATCAATTGATGAAGTATAAATTATACTTGTTTTATATTTTTTTATATATACATCAATACTTGTTTCAGATGACAATCTATATGATGGATCGTCTATATATACTTTTAATGGATATTTAAAATTACTTGTACATTTACTTGGATCTATGTCAGGTGTGTTAATTATTAAGTTAGCAAACCCATTTTCATCTGTTTTTGTAATATAATCAAAATTATTAAAAGAGTAATTAATAGTACAATTACTAATTTTTTTGTTTGTATAGACATCTAATAACCTCATATTTATGTTAAAAATCTTATTTGGATATTCTTCATAAAAATCTTTTTCAAATATACATTTTGCAGTTTTATGACTAATTAAAAATTGAAAGCTAATTGTTTTTTCTTCATAATATTTGTTACCAGGATATTTTATTGTTAATATATATGTTCCTATTGGTAGATTATTTTTTATTTGTGTTTCTATTTTTCCATTATTAAAATTAACTGTTGTTTTTAATAATATATTTTTATTAGAAATATCTGTTATTATAATATCAACATACCCTTTTGGTATAAGTTCAGATTTATTATTTCCATTTATATATTTTAAATATAAATTAATATCAATAGGTTTTTCTAATATTGTGTTAATATTATTATTTAAAGTAAAGTATGTTTTAAATTTAATAATTTCATAAACATTTATATGTTGAGTTTCATTATCAATTGTAGCTGCTACATTATTATCAACATATTTTAATTTATTATCCATTTTTAGCCTCCAATATTAAAAATTTCTTGTCCTATAATAATTTGAAGATGTTTATTTGGTTTATCAATTGTTTCATTTAATGTTGGTTGTTTATCATTTTCATCTTCAATTTCGTCATCATTTCCATCTTCAGTTATTGTAATTGGAACATTACCAATAACATCTTTATATAATGAGTTTTCATTTTCTAATCTATTTTTATATTGATCAATTTTTGTTGTTATTTTTTGACGTATATTACCTAATTGTTCTTCAGTATAATCTATTTCATATCTACTAATTAACCATGAGTTAATTTCAATATTAGGATTATGTTCTTCAATATCATTAATATCATTGTATCCCCAATAATTTAAATCACAATTAATTTTTCCACTAACTTTTATAATAGATTGTTTACTTCCATCAAAGTAATTATTTTCTGCAGTAACCTCTCCACTAATAACTTGAATTTCTGCTCTATTTTCATCATTATCTGCTCCATTTTTATTGTTGTTATAGAACATATTTTGAGAAAGATACATATATCCTTTAACTGATATAGATGAACCTTGATATCCTGCACAATTTTGATTAGCGAATACAGATTTTTCAATAGTGACGTCATTTCCTGTTTTTGAAAAGATTGCACCACCATATATTGAAGCGCTATTTTGATTAAAAGTACACTCACTAATCTTTGTATTAATATTTTTATTATCTATATATATAGCTGCACCATATTGTGCACTATTGCTCTTAAATGTACATTTTTGTACGATAAGTTCTGCATTATTATAAATTACACTTTTTTTAGAATCTTTAAATGTTGCATTACTAATATCTAAGAAATTATAATTTTCTATATTACAATTTGTAAATGTATGATTATTTCCAATGATAGTAATATGTTTATTATTTGTTATAGATACTTTTTCAATATCAGTTTTAATATTTATTGTACCTCTATCTGCTATTAATTCCATTGCTTTTTCTAAGCTAATTTTATTATCTACATCAATGCTTGATACATTTTTATTTATTAAGTCAAAATCTTGTGGTTCTGCCTCAAACATATCATTATCATTAATTTTAACAGTTAATGTATAATATTCTTGAGTAGGTAATGAAATTGGGACTATATATTTTGTTATATCATTTATAAGTTGATTTTCCAAATAAACCTCATATGACACACTAGAAACATCTTCATGTGTTGGTGATGAAATTATAATATCTTTATTAATTGGTTGTCCTCTAGTAATTGGATCAAGATTACTAATTTGTATGTTTAAGTTATTCTTTTTCAAGAATATTGTTATTGTTTGCTCTATGCTTTCATAATTACTATCTTCTGTAGGTTCGTATGAAACAGTTATATTTTTTTCTTTAACATATTTATTACTTAATTGGTAGGTAATATCTTCTTGTGGTGCACATATAATTTCTTGCTCATCTATATGGAAAGTTAATGTACCATCGTTAATATCATATCCTTTTTTATTAGTTAAATTTGTAGGTAATACAATTTTTTCTCCTACAAAAGCATTAATGCTTCCTACATCTAATATAGGGATTGATTTTGTTATATTAAAAGTTTTTTCAATTTCTTTTCCTGTATAACTTATTGATTCTTCAATAACTGCTTTAATTGTATGCTCTGTATCAGGTTTAATACTTGAATCTAACATATAATTAATTTCAATTAAATTTTGATCATTTCTATTCTTTGTTTCAGACTCACCAATTTTTTTATCATCTAAATAAAATTTTACTAAAGTAGAATTATTCATTATAGTATCTGCTAATATGCGTATAGATGATTGGTATTCTACTTTATTAGGAATATCAATACTTAAATCAACTTCTCCTTTTTCAATAATTAAAGAAATTTCCAAAGTTTGACCATTATATTGCTCATTCTCAATGAAATAAACAACAATTTTACAATCAGCATTTGTTATTTGATTTAAACTCGGTGGCAATTGATAAGAGAAGTCAATATCATGCTCTTTATTTATTTGATTTATTCCAATTGGACGTTCATACTCATTACCATCTTCATCTACAACTAATGAATATTTTAATACACCATCTAATGTTTCTTCTATTTTTGTTGTAAAATCAATAGTATCATTTAAAGAAACTGTTAATAATGGATTACCATCTTCATCCACATCTAATGATGGCACAGACATATGAATATCTTGTTTTATAATTGTAAAGCTTGAAATAAATTGATCATTTTTGAAAATTTCAGATCCACAATAATCAATAGTTAAAATATGTTCTTCATCTGCACTTAAATCAGGTACATTAAATTGTACATATTTGTCTTCTTCTTCTACTATAGCAAAATTACCAACTTTTATATCATCTATTTTAATATCAATGAAACCATCAGAAACATTAACCTTATTTGGAGTATCAAAGTATACTTTAGTTTCAAATGTAGTATTAGGTATACTTGTTGATGATTCTAACCAAATATCATTAATTTTAATATCTTTCACATTAAAAGTATGTGGATAAGGTGTTTCTTGATAATAATTATTTTCATTGTATACAACTAAAAATTTATAATCTTTAACTGTATCCAAAGATAATGGAATAGATACATAACCTAATTGAACATCTTTTGTTGTTATTTTTACATTATCTATATATAATGTAACTGTACCAAAATCAATATTTTTTCCATTAATATCAGTAATATGTACTCCATATTCAAAATCTTTTTTAGGATAATATTCAGTTGTAATAGGCTCTATAGTAACAGGAATTTTAGATATAGTCATATTAACTTCTGCTTCACTACTTTCATAACTACTTTGTGTTTTACTAACATATTTAAATATGATTTTATACATATTTTCAGCTGATAAGAGAGGTATATTTAAAGTAATTTCATTTGCTGAGTCAGATACATCTGCACTATCAATTAAAGAGTCATTATAATAAGCTTCTAATACTCCAGTATTAACAATTCCATAAATTGATTCTATCTTATATGCAATATTAGTTTGTGTATTAGGTGGTGTATTAATTGTATCTATAATAATTTGTGTTTTAATTTTTTTAACATTTAATTTAGTTTGATATGTTGTTGTTGAATACTTGTTTAATGGATCACAATATGTTATAGATATATCATGCATCATAGCTTTAGTATTATTTGGAAGAGTGCCAACAAAATCAACATATCCATCTTTTACACTAAGAGGTACTTGATTCATTGGAATTGAGTTATCTAATAAAATTTTTACTACTCCACGTTTAATACTATTTCCATATTTATCTTTTATTGGGAAATGTAATTTCATTTCTTTTCCAATATCTACATTTAATTGTTCAGTTAATTCATCAGATTCAATTACTACTTCTTCTAATCCTACATTAAATATATTATTAATAAAAATACAATCATTATAAGATGTATTAGTACCATAATAATGTATTACTAATGAATGTTGTCCTTTTTCTTGAGTATTAAAATTATATAAAGTTGCAATTCCATTAACAACAGGAATACTACTAATTCTACCATTTAAATTATATCTGTAATTATTATCTGTATAAACAATCTCATCATCATAAAAAACGCTAATATATCCATTTTTAACAGGACGTTGATTATTATCATATACTTTTACAATTAAATTAATTGGCTCTCCTAATGATGCTCCAATATAAGGGAAGTCAATATATGTATCTTTTTTATTAACTGTGAAATATTCAATTTTAACAAAAGTATCATAATCACTACTAATATTTTTAGTTGATATTGTTAATTTATGCTTACCAAGTGATAAGAAATCATATATGAGATTTGCACTAAGTTTTCCTTTTATAATTTTATCTTTTTTAACAAAAACATCATCTATATATATACTAACCACTTGATCTACATCATAATTTAATGAATCTTTTGCTTCTAAATCAAAATGTAAATTATATAAATGATCACCATCTTGAATATTAAAATTAGAAACAATAATTTGAGGTTGAGAAACTTTAAAAGTACTTATATGTGTATATTTATCATAAGAACATTCTAATGTATACTCTCCTTTTAAAATTGGAGTAGGATGAGTTACTTTTGCAACCCCATTATTAATAGAACCCTTTAACACAATATCTTCATCATTATATGTAAATTTAAATCTAACACTACCTTTTTGTATATTATTCCCTTGCGCATCATTAACATAGCATTTTAGTGTTACAGGTTGATTAAGATAATTTTGATTTTCAGGTGTTGTTAAAATTATTTTATCAGCATTATTACTTGTATTAGTATTTAAAAATGCCACAGCTTTATGAGAATATGTATAATCGTAAGTTGGCATTAAAGTACCATGTGTAGTATAAAATTGTGCAATTCTTAAAGGAAGAGGCACACCATCAGTAGGTAATAAATAATACTCTCCATTATAATAATGTAATAATGTAGCTTTTAATAAAGTTACAGCACCAATATAAACATATGATTGATTCTCATCATCAATATTTTTTACTAATGATGAATCAAAATCCATTACAATATAGTTATTTAATTCGATATCTTCATTTAGGTCATCATTAGGTGTATTAGTACCGAACCAACATTTTTTTAATGTACTACCTTCATAAACTTGATTAAATATTTTAGTATCATTTTTAATTATAATAGCTGAATATGTAATATTAGTTTTTTGTTTATTATCAATAATAGCATTAGATTGATGATCAGTAAAGATACATTGCTTTATATTAATAATTTTATTATTATCAGTATCTATTATATTTGAACTAATAACAAAATTATTATTATTTTGGAAGGTTAATTTTTCAATTGATAATATTCCATCTTTATATATGAAAATAGGTTGTTCATTATTTTCAAAAATACAATTATTATTGTATGACTTAATAGTAACATCTGAATTAATTTCTATATTATTGTCTAAATATGTACCATCTTTTAAATATATAGTTGTATTGTTAGATAAAATTGCTTTTCTTATTGAGTCAAATGGATTTCCAAAAGTACCATCACCATCTTCATTGCTTGAAGGTGATACGAAACATGTATTTTGATCATTAATTAAAGTAATGTCTTTTGAGGCAGTTGAATTAAAATAATAATCATCTGATATATATTCAGCTTTTAAAGTTAAGATTGTTGAAGGTCTATATTTTTTTGATGATAAAAATACTGGTAATTCAGCAAAACCATTTTTTACAGGAACATGACCAATTTTTTTATCATTTAAATAAAAGTTCATATATCCATTTACATCATTTTCTTTTGGCATAACATTTAAATTATCGTCAAATAGATAATATGTGTCAGCTACACTTTGTACTCTTGCATGAAATGGAATTTGATATCCAATTGGTATGTCTGTTGCTGGTTCTAAAATAATTTCTGTTTTACGATTATAATTAAAAATATCCAAGCTTACTGTTTCTTGATCGACTGTACAATATACTTTTCCTTCTTCTGTGCCGTCATAATATGTTGTTCGTGCTATATTGCCAATTAAAAAACCAGTAGCACTACTAAAATCTCCACTATTAGCATTAAAATTATACTCTAAATTTGGTAAATGGTGAGGCATACCATCGTTACTTACCAAACCAGCATATATTTGTATATCTTCACCAATAACCGGTGGTTCTTCTTCAGTCCAAATATCTAATTTTATTTGATTATTAATTTCATATTTTGGAGTGTGATTTGACCCCCACCAATTATTATCTAAATCATATTTTTTTGAACCAACAATATTACAATATAATGCACTATTATGAATATTTAAGTTTCCTTGATTGTTTATACTTACGTTGGTGTCAATAATTGCTTTGTCAATATTTAATTGGCCATTATTAATTATTATTAAATCATTTGCATTATTAAAATCATTTGAATAAATATGAACATTTTCAATATTAATATTACCATTAAGAGTTAAGCTAACATTGCTTAATATATCTGATATTAATAATTGTTCATATGAGTAAAATTTATCATCGTTTAGTAAGAAAATAGGAATTAATTTTTGATCATTAACAAAGAAGATGTCTACACCATCAATGTAGAAATCTGTTTTATTTAAATGTTCTTTTGTTAATCCTACAATTTCATATATTGTTTCATTAAAATCAGAGAATGAATATTTCTTAATAGCGCTATTACTATCAGATAATAAATCATCTATATCTTTTCTTAACTCAGAATTATTATGTCCAATTATATTAACATTTTTATTAATGATTAAATCTTCTCCAATATTAGCATAATCTACAATATGTATATTACCATTATCAGATATGCATTGTAAAGCATCTTCGATTGTATTAACATGAAATACATTATTTTCAGCATTTTGCATTACATATACATCATTTTTAGGCTCTTGCACAATAATATTTTGTGCTTCCTCTTTCATTTTGTAATGTGTACTATTTATGTATTTTAAACTATAAATGTATGTGTCTGGTAATTCATTGACATAAAATGATAATTTTACTTTATTATTTTTTACATATCCTTTTGCTTTAATTTCTTGAGTAATACTATTAGCTAATACCAATTTGCCTTCATTAATAAAATTATTACTTTTTGAGCATAATTCATAAATAATGTTGCAAGTATTATTTTGAGCAACATAAACATCATAAATATTCTTAATATGAATATCTATAGGTTCTTCATGTAAAACTAATGTTTCACTTTGTGGTAGTATATGTTTATCACCTGAATATTTAATAACTAATGTATGTCTATTAATATCAATATCATTAGGCATATCAATAATAAAATCTACTGAACTTATAGACATATGTTTTTCATTATATACATCATTAGAAATATTTCCTTGGATGTCTTCCAATCCTAATAATTTTTGTGATGCTATAAGTTTATCATCTAAAAATAAATCAATATCTCCAGTAATAGGTATTTGTGATTTTTCAATTCCTATCGTTACTGTTAGTTTTGATTTTTCACCCTTAAATTGTTTATCAAAATTATATGTAATTACAGAAGTAATCGGTTCAACATCTATAAAAGCATAAGTATAGGTATGAGGAACATTATTCCCTATATATTCTGCTGTTAATAAATGGTTACCATGTTGAACGCTATATAAATCATTAGGAGATAAAATAGCTTTTCCATCTACTATATCACTTGTTTTAATCTTTTTATTATCAATAAAGAAAACTACTTGCCCATCATTTATATTATTGCCTTGCTCAGAATCTAAATTATATTCACTCACATAACAAATAATATTTTTTTCCTTATCGTTATATTTAATTTTATGAGAATGAACATCTATATTAACAACAGATCTTCTTAATTGTATTGTGTTATTTTTATTTTTTTCATTATATGACTCATCAGGTGTATAATTAATGTTAACAGAAAATAGTCCTTCTTGATATTGACGAATATCTCGTGCATCAAATGTTGTTCGTGCATATAATCTTTTATCTTCACCGATAAAAATTTGCTCCATATCTTCTTCAGTTCCATCTTTATTAGTTATTCTATATATTAAATGATTGTTTGCATCAATATCAAAATCCATTAAATCTAAATCTTCAATTTTTCCATCATATATTCTATATAGATTTTCATCATTAATACTTTCTAACTCTTCATTTGGACTTGTATATATATTAATAGAGTTGTTATTTTCATCTGAATGAGGTAATAATGTTCCTTCTTTAAAGTAAAAATTCAATAATTGTTCAAATTCATCAGATGTAAAATGTAATGGATTACATATAATTCTAGCATATCCATCATTATCTATTTCTACTGATTCAGATTCTATACTTAAACTTGGTATAGATACTTTAACTAAACCTTTATTAATAGGCTCTAAAGTACTTTCATCTTTAATTTGAATTAAGAAACCTAATGGTTCATGTTGTGACCCAAAGAAGATATTATTACAATCAATAATAACATCTCCACGCTTTACAACAAGTAAATTTTCATTAGTGCTAGACTGATATATCTCTTTATCATTATCTACATAATTTGCTACAATAGTAAATGTTCTTTCTTCATTAATATCGTAATTTTCTAATATATTATTAGGTATTTGATATGGTACTTCTGCAAATCCTTTCTTTACAGGAATTGAATCAAATGCCTTAAAAACATTATTTCCTTCCATAATAGAGAAATTAACTATACCAGTTGATATTGGAATATCAAAAACATTACTAATAAAAGCTTTTAAAATAATTTCATCTTTTGGTTTTGCATTAATTTTAAATACAGTTACTTTTGTTTCTCCACCTATAATATTAATAATTTGAGATGTTTCTTCTTTTGCATAATTATATGTACCTTCATATATTGCTTTTAGAGTATGTTCTCTTGGAGAATATTGAAGATTTTGAATAACAAAATTACTTTTACCATTAATAACTTCTTTTTTACCAATAAACTCATCATCTATATAAAAGGAAACAGCTCCTTCTTTTATAGGGCTATCATTACTTGTAACTCTTGCCTGAATACTATATTCTTTATTATATACTGGTGTTGGATCACAATCCAAAGCAATTTCTGTTTTATTTTTAGTTATGATTAATGATGATGCAATTCTTGATGATGCAAATCGAGGACTACCACTGTAACGTGCTTCTATTACATGAATACCTGGTGTTATGATTTTAGAGTTATCTATTTTTTGTGCTTTTCCATCAATTACATCACAATCTGTAATTTTAAAATTATCTATATAAAAAGAAACCTTTCCTTCATTTATTTTAGTATCATTACTAACAACTGATGCAACTAAATTAATAGGTGCTCCATATACACTATATATTGGATCTATTTTAACTCCTGTTTGTATTAAACCACTTGATGATAATAATATAGAATTATTACAAGTTTTATCCTCACAAATAGTTAATATTTCATATCTTCCATCTAAAATAGGATATTCAGGTATAATATTAATCGCAATAGTGTCAGATTGTCCGACATTTAAATCTACATCAATATAATTCTGAGATAATTTAATATTATTAGCATTAACAATATCAATCTTAGTTAATAATTGAGTAGTTCCAGTATTTGTGATTGTAACTAATAATTGACCTATATTAGGAGCTTGAATGTTTTGAGTGTTTATTCTTGTTTGTAATTTAAAACTTGATTTTTTTTCTTTATGTTTTATTTTTAATTGAACGTTTTTAATAAAAATAGTAGGTGTGTTGGTTTCATTACTATTTTCTATTGTATTTACAAAGGAAATACTATCTTTTTGTAAGATATTTCTTAAATCTCCTGTATGCCATTCATCTTCACTATATAATGTTTTTTGTTTACCATCGATAATAGGAGCAGATATATAATGAACATTTTTTATATCGCCTGAGATTTCCTCTTCTTGAACAACGTTTTCTATTGCAATGTTTCCTATGCTAAAAGAATTATATTTATTACTTTTACATGAAATAGACATTGTTGTATAATTAATAGTTGAAATTGGCAGCCATACTCTTATATATCTTCCATTTTCATCAGAATAATATTCAGCTTGATAAGTTTTAATTCCATCATATGTAACATATACTTCAGTAATATCATCAACAATTTCACCATTTTCTTTTAAAACAAAAGGAATATTAACGTATGTTCCTTGTTTAGCAGTAAAAGGTTTAATAATTGCTTTGTGCACAATATTTGCATCATATTGATGAATAGATTTCTTTATGTCTTTAATGCTATCAGATAAATGATATTCTATAGTTTTTTCTTCCATTCCATATATATCAGATGGATTCATTTTAAAAACTTTATCTTCATCAATTCCATGAATAATAATACCTGTTTCTTCGTTACTAAATTTATCTACATTATTATCAGTAGCTTCCCCCTCTACTAAAACAACAATATCTTCAATATCAATATCCTCAGGTAAATAAGTTAAATCAAAATTAGTCTTTAATGGTTTTGATTTATATGCTTCTGATGAAATATGTAATCCTTTTTTATTTCCTAATATTACATATGCTTTATTATCATCATAATGAAGTAAATTCTGTAAATCAGCAAATCCTGCACGTTTATATTCTGCTTCAAGATGTTTATAATCTACATTTGTAACATTAAATAAACTATAATCAATATTTTCACGTTCTTTCGGATACCTTGAATTAGCATAAACAACAAAATCCTGAACAAAAGGATCAATAGAATGCAATCGTACCATAGGATTTCCTTCTGTATCAATTAAATCGACTTCATTAATAGCTAAGTCATTCCATGCATATTCATTAATTAATCTTTGATAATACCAATAATCTTGTTCAATATCAAAAGGATAAAACTTTGGATATGTAAAAGGATAGTCTTTATCTGGAATAGAAGTTTTGTAATCTCTTCGTTTTAATCCAAAATATTTACCCCATTCATCAATGTGCTCATTAATATGGTACATAGATTGTTTTTCAGCATCTTTATAAGCAGGGAATCCAACTTTGTATGGGAGATCTAATCCTTTGAAATATACTTCAACATAGAATTTTTTTGTATAGAAATGTGTTGTTATCATATCATATACAACACTTGTATTTTCATCATATTCTTTTTCATATACTTTAAACCATCCACTAACTCTTTGGTTATATGGAAAATCATATAAAGCAAACATTTCTATTCTATCGATTGGTATTAGTTCTAATCCATGAACTTCTATATTTTGTTCATTAATAAAAACAACATTATCAAGTATAACATCTATATCAAAATTAACTTTTTTATCACAATCAATTGAAACCATAATAGCTTCATTATGTAAAGGTTTTAGATTATCAGTATTTACTATTGATGTTTTATCTTTTACATTGTATATAGTATCAAGGTATTCATTACTGTTTGTAAATTTTAATATAAAGTTTCTATTTATATATTTTAAATCATTTACTTGAATAGAGAGTGTTCCATCTTCATTTGTAATATCTTCATCAAATACAACAACTTTCTGATCATCAGTAATTTTTAAATGCCCTACATAATCATCAGGCATATCTATTTCGAATATAACTGTATGCCCATCTTTATTAGTTTTAGTAACTGTTGGGTCAATCTTTTTTAAATTTGCTACTGTTGAAAAATAAGATAATCCTTTTCCATATTTTTTGATATTAGCTTCTTCGTTATTAATATATACTTTTTCTGAATTACCAACATTAATAAGTATTTCATCATCTGTTGTTATTGTATCTAATATTACAATATAGTCAGTTTCATTTAAATAAATTTTTAAATCACTAATATCATCTATTGTATTATTTTTTATTTTAATTTTTCCATATGTTTTATATTGAGGTCCTGGCAATTTAATTGATTCATTTTTTTCATCAACAATTGAAAAAGATTCTTTATATTCTTTATGATCAATAGACTCTTGCCAAATCATTACAGGTGGCTTTAAAACTGTGTTAAGTAACTCAAAAATAGCTTGAGCTTTCATTAACTCAATTTCATCTCCAATAATTTTTAATAATGGATCATTTTCAGACCACCATTTTGGAAAGAGCTTTAGCCAATTTGTTTCTTGCATATTTTTATGAAAATCAATATTATCAATTATTTCACTATATTTCATTTAATAAAACCTCAATGATAAAAATAATTATGATAATTTATTACTTCTAATGTATTTAAGAGATACCATATTTGTCTTTTGATATCCAATTGTGTTTACTTGGGAAAGCTCTTGGTATTCTTATTTTTCCATCAAAAACTCCATAAATACTATCAACAGTTAATTCACAAAGTAGAGCTCCTCCATTTCTTGCAATTTTAGTATCAATTTTAGTTACATTATTTACTTCATTATATTTCAAACATGTTTCAATAATATAATGCTCAAAATCTTTAATTTCAAGTGGGTCTAAATTTCTACCAATCATTTGCCAAATTTTACAACCATAATTTAATTGCCCTAAAGAATTACTTAATGAACGATATGGTGTTTTTACTTCTCCAACAATACATTGCCATAAGCATTCTGCATCTGAAACCATCCATAGATCTTGACATGGTTCAAAATCTGTTTTTTCATAAAAAGAAAGATTATCCATTGCAGTTCTAAAATCTAACATATCAGCATTAGGATTTAAATTTTGACATTTTCTTTCATCAAAATCTGAATCAATATCAATATTATCTGAAGTAATTGTTTTAACTATTTCACGATTACATATAACCATTTTTATTCACCTTCGAAAAGTGTACTATCATCAGTATCTGCTACAAAAGTATAATCTCCATTATAATTAATATCTGTGATTATTCTGCTAGGGAATACACGAGATTCATCAGGAATAACAATTGTATTGTTCTTATTAACTACAATTCCATGATCAAAGCTTAAAGTTATATTTTCAATTTCAAAACTACTTAATTCGGAATATAATGATGATTTTAAATTACTAATATTTAAATCACTACCAACGGCACAATAAGTTGCAAAGAAACGTTGTATACGAGTATTTACTTGATTGTAAATATTTTGTTTTTCAAGTGGTGTGTAATCTTTTTCTCCTGTTGTTGTGATAGAAACATAAATATTAATGTATACTCTTGTTGCACGAACATAATTAGGTTTTACACCTACAAACTGTCTGTAATTTAATGATCTTACTATGTCATCGAATTCAGCATCTGAACTTGTGTCTATACAAACTTGAAAAGTTCCTGGTCCATCACTATATTCTCGTAAAGCATATCTATATGTAGGAATTCCATTTTGATATAATAATTGTTGTATGTTATATTTTGTGCCATCACGATCATATCTAAATCCTGTTGCTCTTCTACGTAGAGATTCAATAGATTCATCATTATATCCACCGAATGCTGGTTCTGGGTTAATAACACCAATTTGAGCATTATATCCATTATTTTCAAATTTATTTAATACTCCTGCTTCTACATTATTTTTAGAACCTGAAGAAACAGAATATGCTATAACTGTAACAGATTGTGAACCTTTAAAAAGATATGCATCAGAGATAGTTCTGAAAGCAACTCGTGAATCTGACCTAGAACCAACCTTAAATCCTGCTTTAATACGTATAGTAGAATTTTCATCTTGTAAACGATAAAATTCAAGTACTACCTTAGATTTACTTGATAATCTACGAACAGCAAACATTCTTGCTAAATTTTCAACAATTATTTTATCAGTACTTGTAGCTAATGCAAATTGATTTAAATATGATTGTATTAGACTAATAACTGTATTTTGTTCACTTGCAATTGCAGAAAATAATAAACCTAACCTAGAACTATCTATACGTCTATTAACAAGGCCTCTTGATATAGCATTATTCCATAGGCGTGTTAATAAATCTTCTCCATTATTAATAATCAATTCAACCATATTTACTCATCCTTTATATGTTTAATTTTTCTAAAATTTGATACAAATGCATTGTAACCATAATTATCATTTAAAAATGATTTAATAAAACTTTTCCCTTGTGATATAGAACAATTAGCACAATAAGACTCACCACAATTACTACAATGTAAATATCTACGATTTTCTCCTTTTACATATTCATCACTAATATCTAAATAATTCCAGCCATGACATTTAGGACAATAATTAGCATATTGACGTTTTTTACCTTGTGGAATTTCATCTTTGCAATAATCACAAGGAATACTTTCTACAGATATAACAAAATCATTATATCTTTTTAAATTGTATTGTCTATTACTACAATCAGTACCTATCATATGCCCACAAGCTTGACACCAATTATTATGACAAGCATTACATGCTATAGTGTTACTACTATGATATAATGTATTCCAAGTTTTACAATGCGGACAATAATTAAAATATGTTTGAGTTCCTCTAATATCCTCAGTACAACATACACAGGTTTTAGATACAGTTACTACTATTAAATTTTTATAAGAGTAAGGTGATGCAATCCAATTATATGTATTAAATAAGTCTTTATCAGTTCTTGGTGCTCCACGAGATTTTACTGTTACTAAACCATTAGGATATATATATAATTCATCGATATTATCTCCAACTAATAATATATGTCGTTGTTTTTCTTGTGGATACATACTTGGATCTTTTAAATCTTTTATGATACGTTGTTGATCTGCAGGAATATTAATGCTCTTAATATTTAAATTTAATTGCCCAATATTATCTACTTGCCAAGCACTTGTACTTGCTTTTAATTGAGTATTCATTTGATTTGTCGCTTCTTGTGCATATTTTTCAACATAATCTACAAGAGGCATATCTTGTATACTTATATCTTGACTTTTTATTTCTAAAGCATTTGTACGAATAGAAGTTTTTTTTCCGTCAATACCTGCTTCCTCTTCATCAATATTTATTTTATTATTGTTATCATAATTAAAACTTATAATTCCATCTGATATTGATATTGCAGACTTAGGACTTGCTATAATTTTAGTAGCTTTATCACCATGTTTCCATTTTGATAAATCAAGTGATTCTTCATCTTTTCCTAATGATGTAATTTCAGTAATTGTAGCTGTACGTAAAACAGGGTTAAGTGTAAATTTTACTGTTACTGGCTCTTTTGGATAATACATCCCACCATATTCCTCTGTTTCAGGTAATTGATACATATTTGAAGCACAATTACATTGATATTCTGTTCCTTCATCATCTTTTACAGTCCAACCATTTCCATTAATTTTATCTTTATCAATAGAAACAACAGTACCTTCTTTTTCTTCAATATCTTCTATAGTTTCTTCAATATCTCTAATAGTAGCATTAGTTTTTGTACCTGCTAAAATTTTTATTGCGTCAGCACCTCTATATGGTGTATGTCTAAATATTTTTTGACTCATTTTAAAACCTCTAATTAATTATGATGTGGTATTAGTTTGATTTTGATCAGATGAATTTTGATCAGCAGTACCAGTTCCATCAGTTTGTTGATTTCCTTCTTCAGTAGTATCCATACTTGAATTAGTTGTTGTTGTATCATTTGCTGGAGCTACAGGTGTTACTGTAATTTGATCATAATTCATAACATTACTTGCTACATCTGACTCATAATAACTATTACCAATAAAAAGATCACGTATTTTTTCATCAAACTCTTCTTGATATTTATCTATTGTAGCTTGTGTATCATCTTTATTTTCTTCTATTTTTTTATCATTATTTTCTTTTTTAACATAATCTTTATTATCTTTATTTTTTTTATCTATTTCTATTAATCCCTCATTTTCAAGTTTTGGATCTGCTAATTCATCCTCTTCTTCATTTTCCTCTTCTTCTTCAGGAGCTTGCCCCCATTCCGATAAAATAGTTTTAACATCTTCTATTACTTGATTATCTTTTGTAACAGAATAACCATCAGCTCCAAAATTAAATTCATGTAAATCCTCGATACTATAAGCAAATTGAACTCCAAGGAACTCACATATAGCCTGAAAAGCTTGGTCTAAAGGTTGATTTGCTATATAGGTATCACGAAATTCCTTAGGTACTTTTTGTAAAAATTTCCACCCTACATCTTGAAAATGAATAATAAATTTATTACCTTTTTGTTTAAATTGTCCAACTCGCCCAACAAAAGAATAATTATATTCTGTATTATTAATTCTTTGTTTTAATTCATGTTCCTCTAAATATGATTTAGTATTAGTATTAGTATAATGCATTTCTTTAATATCAAAACTTACAACAACAATACCTCTATATTTAATCCAATAATCTGAAATATAAGGTGTGTACATTGTTTCTACTACAACAGAACCCATAGGTCTAAGATTATCTTTAGCCATATTAACTGATGTAAAATATGGATGACTTAAATTATCATCTAAAGTAATAATTTGAACATTAGTTTGTAAATTACGGCCTTTTGAGTTTAATGATTGAAATAATTCTCCACTATCCATTATGAATTACCACCATTAGATTGATCTGCAGTATTACCACTAGGATTAGAATTAGTACTACTTCCAGATGGAGGATTTGGTGCATCTAAAAGAACAGGAGCATTACCTTTACAAAAATCATTATAACGATAGCCTTCTTCGCAATATTTACTATATTCTTTTGTTGGTTTATACCACGCATTATTTTTAAATAATTCTACAACATGGTGTCCACTATTTCCAATAACTCGACAAGGAATGTTTGCTTTATAATTAAATTGATAATATAGCCAAGCACTCATACCATAACATGTTAAACAAAATTTTTTACCAGCTTGTACATTTTTATTATAATATTCTTCTGCAACTTTTGGATCTTGTGTATCTGATTCACCTGTACGTAAATCTCCACATGTCCATTGATGACATGCTTTTTGTGTTCCTTTCCAAATTGCCTCTTCTGATGATGTATCTGTTGCACCAGTGCTTCCACCTCCTCCACCACCATAAGCTTGATAATCTAATACTTCTTCTGCACCTTCAGGTCCATATTTAAATTCAACATCTGTGACTAATGGTTGATCCTTTTCTTTAAATAATGTATATCCATTAAGATAAAATAATTCTACTTCATTATTATTTGGATTTTCCACAGCATAAAATGTTCCACCAATTAATTTTTGATTATGAATAGTTCTTACTCTACAACTATTATTAAAATCACGTATATATTGTATTAATAATGAATTCATTACAAAATGTGCTGTTTCTTCATTAGGAAAATTAGTAGTTACTTTTTTTTCTAATTCACCATATATTTTAACTAATGGATCATATTGTTCAGATAATTGTGTTCCACCACTAGGCATAACTTTTTGTACTGTAGTTACATTACCAATAGTTGTACTTGAAGTTTGTTGATTATTTTGATTATCTTCATTAGTATTACCTTTGCTTCTTGCTTTATCTTTAACACTTTTCATTTTTTCTTCTTGCATTTGTCGTACTTTTTCATCAGCTGCTGCAACATCTTCATCACTAGCACCCCAAACTACAGTTACTTTATTATAAAAACCATCTGTATTATAATTAATTTCAAATAAATCAGGGTCCATATCTTTGGCAGATATTTTATTTACTTGTCTACGTAATGTAAATGCCATCCAATCTGTGTATGGAAATAAAACAGCAGCATTATTTTCTACTAAAAATACTGAATCAGTTGCGGCACATATTCTTTTAATACAGTTTTCAAAAGTTTTATCTTTTACTTGTGCGCTTCCACCACTTGAAGAGCCACCACCAGTACCACTTCCTCCTCCACAGCTACCTGAGCAAATATTTTGGGCTAATTCTTCCGGAGTATTCCCACTACATAATCCAAGATATTGTGAGTTTTTATCAATCCATGCTCCTAATGTTCCATCGCCTTCTTTTTCTTTTCCCATTGATGCGGCACTACCACTATCCATAAATTGTCCTGCATCATGTTCAGGTTTAAATGGTTCTGCACGTATTGTTTCCATACTTGCTAATGTTCCATTAGGTTCATTAGGATTATGATATGGTGGACCTGTAACAAATGCAAAAATAGTATACGGTAGTGAACCTGATTTAATTGCATCCCTAAAACTCCACATTGTTGCCGCCCCTACACCATTACAAAAGAACACATTAAAATCAGCACCACTACCCTTCATATGTGTTTCTTGGTTTGGGTCAATACATGTGAATTTTACTGTATTTCCACAATCTTCTAATCCTTTTTGTATTTTTGCACAATCTTCTTGTCTACATCCATTATCAGCACCAAAACATATTTTTTTTCCTCCACCAGCAGCTGGATTAGTGCTATTTTGTGTATTAGAATTATTAGTATTATTTTGATCTGAATTATTATTTTGTTGATCTGAATCCGGCATATTTAATCACCCTGTTGCAAATCCACCTATGCTTCTTTTAAAAAGTCTTGCACGTGTAGATGTATTATAATTACTAGCACAACATCTTAATTTTGCACCAGCTTGTGCAGGAGGAAGGCTATTAATATATTCATTTGATAAATATATTCCTCCATTATGAACATTTACATCAACATTTAAACCAAGATTCGGACGTCCAATTGTAGCTGATACATTACCAGAATTAGCTTCTGGAGATCCATTTCCTGAATTTGCACCGCTAGCATCACCGCCAGCTACGCCTCCACCTACACTTGACATCTCTGATGATGCTGATGATTTAGGTTCTATGGTAATTGCATCATAGTTCATAACAGAATTATGTACTGTATCGAACATTTCTCCATCTAAAAATCTTTTTACATCTGTTGCAACATATGTTGTGTCTTCAAGGTACTTATCTAATGGGTGTTCTTCTAATGCTAATAAAGTGTCTTCCATGTCTGGGCTTGTTTCAATTGCGGTTGAACCATGAACAATTGACCCATTTGCATCGAATGATATATCTGAATAACCATTTTGTATATCACTTTGCTCACCATCTTCATTTAATGAATCTTCGGTGTTAGCATTTTGAGCATTAGGGTCAGTACTTTGATTATTTTGATCACCATTTGTATTATTTTGTGATGCATTTTGAATTGCACTTGCAGCTTGTTGACTTGCTGCACTTGCCAATTGTTGTTCTTGTTGAGTAGTCCCATTTACATTATTTTCTGTTCCATCAGCAGGTGAAGTTTCATCAGTTCCTTCATCTTCCTCAGGTGGTGCTCCTGGTGGACATATGTATTTCACGCCAAGAAATTCACAAATAGCTTGAAAAGCATCTCTAACATTTTGATTATTAATAAATGCTTGTCTAAATTCATCAGGTATTTTTTGTTTAAACCTTTTTCCTATTGAATCAACATGTATCTCTAATGTATCATTAAATTCTTTTATTCTTCCTATATCTCCTCTAAATATTGGTTGTGCACCTTGTAATCCCCAATATGTTTCACTAGATGTAGTATTATTTTTATCATTTGTTGTTTGTTCTTGCTTTTTCTTAATATCACTACCTAAATAAATAGTTATTTCACCTGTATATGTAATCCAATACTTAGTGTTTCCTGTATCTGTTTTAGGTAATTTAAGTATAGCACTTGATAATGGATCTTTAGAGTCCCAATACATATTAAAGAAATGAAAATAATTATGAACTAAATTATCTGCTTCGGTGTGTATAATTACCTGATTAGATGGTTCACTTTCTTGATTATTAAGATTTTCATTTAAATTAACATCTTCAATACTACTCTTTTTATTTCTAGCTTCTTTTTCTTTCTCTTTTTGCTCAGGCTTTTTCTTAGCCTCAGCTTCTATATATTTATTAATTTCTTTTGGATCTTCATCAAGTATTTTATATATACTATCTGACACTCTAGTTCTATTAATCATTTGACTCAGCCTGAATAGATCCGGAATCATCCTGTGATCCTTCACTTGTTTCTTGGGGTTTTTTTCCATCTTCACTATAATCTTCTGTAAATATTGCCTCTTGTACTTTTAAATGCCATTTTGCATCTAAAAAACCATCTTCAATTTCATAACTAATGTCAGTCATTACTCCGTCAAAAACACCGAATACTTCACTTGTAAATTTGCAGACCCACCCACTAAATTGTTGTAAAAAGGTGTTTCTGAAATCAATAAAAGCTTGTGTTTCTTGAAAATCATTTACTGTACGATTCCAAGGATTAAGATTACTTGCTAACCAATTTCCTAATCCTTCACCATTTTTATTATAAATACCTTTTTCATATTCACTACTTTGTTTTCCTTTACTACAAGCATCAATAAGACTATTAACAGCTTCTTCTTGTTGCTTGAAAAATCTCATTCCTGTATAAGCTCCCATTCCTCCAGTTCCATCAAATCCACCAATATGTCCTGCATTTTGTGATCCTGCGTGATTCCACATAAAATAAATAATATCACTTACTAATATATCACATTCAAGTATCATATGTTTTTCTGATGCATTTGAAACACCAACTTTTCCTTCTGATGTATCAAAGAAATCGAATGAAATTTGATGAGGAGTAATTTTGGCACTTTGAATAGGTACACGTTGTATTTGTGGGTAAGGTAAACCATTAGCAATATATGCTACTGTGGTATTTTGAAAATTTTGTTTTTTCATTACAGGTTCAATTTTCATCATACCACCCATTCTATCCCATTGTTTCATACGTTCAAACTCTTCTGCACCACTTCCAACACCTGTTAATCCACTTAAAGCTCCTCCAAGGTGTAATAGATCGTATGCATCTGTACCATTCCATGCTTCATTTGCTGAGCCATTTGCCATATATGATCCGCCTTCATTTCCCATTTTAATAACCTCTAATTTTGTTGTTGATTTGAATTTGTTTGTGATGTATCTGTATTATTTTCATTTGCTGTCTGATCTTCAGTTTCTGTACTTGTATCAGTAGAACTTGTATCATTTGAAGCCGGAGGTTTACCAGCAGTTCTTGATACAAGTCTAGGATTAACTTGTTCTTGCAATTCTATTAATAATTCTAAGAACATTGCTTTAATTGCTTCAGGATCATCAGCGGTATTAATATTAATATTTTGTATTTTTATACTACCTCCATTTCCACCACCGGATTCTCCTTTATTTCCATCAACAATATTCTTAAGAATACGTTTTGCAATATCTCCAATACCAGCACTTTGATTCTTTTGATCTTTATTAGTTTTAAATATAGATCCTAATAAACCAACTCCCATCATTAATGGAGATGCCATCATAGCTAATGGACCTCCCATACCTGGAGCTCCTCCGACACCAGCACCCATTGGACTACCACCACCTCCTCCTCCTAGCATTGAGCCTATGCCACCAGCCATTGCTCCTAAAGCACCTAATGGTGAAGCCATCATTAATGGGTTCATTCCACCACTAGGGTTGTTAGCTTTTTTAGGTCCAAAGCCTAAGAAGCCTCCTATTGCTTTACCTATATTACCTACAGCGCCTCCTACAGCACCTAATGCTTTTCCACCTAAGTCCATAGCACCTTCCATTAAAAATCCTCCTATTGGTGATGCCATAATTGCAGCTAATGGCGCACCAACTCCTGTAGCAGCTAATCCACCTGCAAGTACTTTTGAGGCTACTTGTGCTCCTACTTTACCAGCAATTTTTCCTCCAACTTTACCCAATACTTTGCCCCCTACTTTACCAGCAACTTTACCCAAACCTCCTTTCGCTGCTTTACCTATTCCTCCTTTTGCCACTTTACCTAAACCACTTTTTGCAGCCTTTCCTACTCCACTTTTCGCTACTTTTCCTAAACCACTTTTAGCAACATTAGTTACACCTTTATTACCAGCTTTAGATGCTCCTCCTCCTACTTTTTCTAAGACATTTCCAACTTTTCCAATTTTACCCCCTTTACCTTTAGCCATTTCTCCTACTTTAGATGTTATTTTACCTGTCTTTTTCAATGCATTGTTAGCTCCTTTTACTCCTCCTTCTCCTCCTGTTAATTTTTCTTTAACAGTATCGAGCGCCACATCAGTAGGGTCTTCTCCACTCATTATTCTTTGGCTAGCATGACCAACACTACTACCCTCATTAATCTTCATAATAGATGGTGAAGATGTTGCTGCACCAGGTTGTTCTTCTTTAAATACTGGCTTAGTACTTTGTGCAGTACTAGGTACTTTCATTTGTTTTTGTGCCATAGCTCCTTCAACATCAGGTTTTTGTTGTACATCAAATGCTTTTCCTGTTACAACATTTTTTACTGCCTCTTTATTCATTTTCATTTCTTCTTTAATAGGATTTTTATCTATTTGATGAGCCTGTTTAAGTGTATCGAAAACACCACGGAATATACCTTTTGATTCTTTTTTATCATCATCTGATGAAGATTCTGACTCTTCAGTATCATCATCTTTTTTAGACTTTCTTATACCTGACACTTTACGTTTTAATTTATGAATTATTCCACCTTTTTCTTCTCCTTCTTCTTCAGTTGTATCTTCTGTTTCAACATTAGCTAATTTACGTGTCATTTTTCTTAAAGGACTTTCTTCTCCATTAGGATCAGCATAATATGAGTCATTTTTCGCACCGAATGTATCCCTTTCTAAAGTAGGATCAATACCTTTTATTTTATTTTCATATTCTAAGTCAGAATAATTAAGTTCTCCTGCTTTGTACCAATCCATTTCTTCTTTTAGTGCATCCTTATTATCTTCAGGTTCATCTTTTGTCCAGCCAAAGAATCCTGCAATTTTCTTTTTAGCTTTATCGATGAAACTAGCATTTTCATCATCTTCGTCAATACCATCAGTTATACCTTCTTTAACTTGGTCAAATATTCCTGAAATTTTTTCTTTTGTAGCGTCCATAATGCCGAAATCTTCATCTAATCCTAATGATTCCATGACACCATTTTCACGCATATTTTCAAATCCAGTTTTTAATACTTCCATTGTACGTTCTGGATTCTGTAACATATCTCTGACAGATTCCCCTTCTTCCATTCCAAAGGTGTTTTGTTTTACTTCACTTATTTTATCTCCGATAGCTCTAACTTTATTTTCTTTTGATAAATCACCAAATCGCATTGCCCCTCCTTGTTTATACCAATCATATTCTTCTTGCAATGCTGGGTCTTCTTTTATTTCTTGGTATTTGTTAGTAGCCCATTCTTCCGCTTTTGCTGGATCAGATAAAATTTCTTTACCTTTTTGATATTTCTCTCTATATTTACCTAATGTAGATCCTTCACCTTGCATATCAATATATTTATTAGCATATCCTTTTACCATATCAATCATTTTGTCAGGATCTTCAACAGCTTCTTTGATTTGCATTCCTTTTGCCATAACTTTTACAGGCATAGAAGCATCTTCTGTAGGATTTTCATTATATTCTTGTGCTTTTTGTTTTAAATTACCATATTGTTTTTCACCATATTCTCTCCAAGGTTTTGTATATCTATTAATAATACTTTTACCCATTGCTTGAGCATATCCACCATTTTCATTAGCATATAAATCAGTACTAGCTTCATTCCATTTGCCCATATCATCTAATTTATTTCTAATGGCCTTACTTCTTTGTTTACTTGATCCAAAATTACTTTCATCAAATTCATCTTTATCTAAATATTTATCTACTAAATAATTTTGCTGATCTTTATTTAAATGACTACGCTTAGACTTACTATATTTTTGATATTCATCATCTTTTTGAATTCTACCAGCCATAAATCCTTGTGCTTTATCAATTCCATAGTCTTTCCATTTATTTAATGAATCTTTAACACGTAATCCTTTTGCAACCATTTTTGTAGAAAATGATGTATTTTCACGTGATTTTTCCATTGCTTCTTTTATATGTGTAGGATAATTTCCACCATTAGGATCGATATTGTTATATGCTTCAGCATCTCTTAATATGCCTCCAGTTTTATTACTAATCTTATTATATATACGTCCTTGAATAGAATCATCAGGCAGTTCTTCAAAGTGATCTTTGATTCCAGAGATACGATCTTTTAAATTGCCAAATATATCTTTTGCTCCTTCTTCGCCAGTACCAATTTTAAAGAAATCTTTTATTTGATCTTTACGAATATCATATGATTCTTTTACACCACCTAAATGAGGTGCAACTTTATCTTTTAATTTACCAAGTAATGTTCCTTCCTTAAATATTCCATCAAAATTAGGTAATAATTTATCTTTAATTTTACCTAACCATGTTCCTTCTTTGAACATACCACTAAATATATCACTACCTTCACCGGTGATAGCTTTTAGTATTCCTCCTCCAAGATCTTTTAATGATAAGTCAGATTTTAAGAATTTATAAATACCATATATACCTCCACCAGCTAATAATCCTGTGGTTAAAATACCGATTATTGTACTTAAAGCAGATGCTATACCGCTTAAAATACCTCCACCACTGGTTAGTGGATTAGCGCTTTCCATTGGCTGACTTGGTGAACCATTAACAAAATGATAACTTCCTTTATGTGATGAGCTTCCTACTCCAACATTTCCTGATGGACCATTACCTCCACCTCCATTAAAGTTAAAACTATTTGATGCAGCACGTCCTTCTCTTCTGTCTTCTCCAGTGTTTGCATTTACGAAATGAGTCGGATGGTATCCACCCGAAGCAGGTTGTTGTACATTTCCATAATTAGCCCTATTATAACTATCAGTTGCTCCTTGTCCTATAGCATTAAAGTCTGTACTTTCTACATCAGCCCACGCACCCCAATATGTGGCTGCTTCTCCGAATACATTTAATCTTGATCCAGCTCTGCCACCTTTTTCGAATGCATCACTCCAATTACCTGTCATTAATGACCATATAGCTCCTAATAAATCGGTAATTACTAATAATGGAGATAGTAATAATTTAAATGGTGAACTAATTGTTGCCCATACAGCTTTCCACCATAATTGACCTGATAATTCTAATTTAATCATATCTGCTTGTGCTTTTATCATTGAATCTTGTTGTGCTTCAATACCATTTAAACCTAATACATCGGCTGGGTTACCTCCAAATGCTATAGCTTGTACTTTTAATTCTGTACTTGCTGAAATTTGATCAGCTTGTGCTTGCATACTTTGTGTAGCTTTATCAACTTCATGTTCTGTTTGCATATAGTCTAAATATTGTTTTGCATGATCTCTTGTAATACCTGTTGCTTCTACAAAATCATCTAATGCTTTTTGGAACTCAGGTGACTCTCTTACATCATCGCTTTTGTATTTTAACATTGCACTTGTTTCGGAATCATATAATTTACCTAATTCATCTTTATATTCATCTATTATACCGAAAGTTAATTGGTTAGCATCGTAGTATGCGGCAGATTGTTTCATAGCATCAGTAGCAAATGGATTTGCTAGAGTTTCTTCTTTGATTTTACGTATTTGTTCTGTTGTTCCTTCATATTCTTGTGCGGTTGATTCATAATTTCCGGATATTTTTCCTAAGCCTGATGCAATTCCATAATCTCCCCATAATGTATCATTTTTAGCTTGTGTTAGTTCTATAGCACCATGTGTTCTTGTCATGTTAGCGTTATCAACTTGTGTTTGTGCTAATTGTGCATTTCTGTTTAGTCTATCTTGTTGTCTTGGGGCTGTATTTTCTCTTGCTGCTTTTTGAGCATTTTCATTAATTGATTGTAATCCTTTTGCTTTTGATCTTTTAGCTTTTTGTTCTTCTTCTAATGATTTAAGATATTTTTCATGTGATTGGTAAGACCAATCTAATGCTATTTTTGTTGCAGCTAAGGCCCCTGCTATTAAAATTAATGGACCTAAAAATGCTTCAACAAATGATAATATACTTGACATTACAGTGTTTAAAGTTGATGAAGCAGATATTAATAATTTTGCAATATTTGAGTCTTCTTCAATAGTTTGCCCAAATATTTCTAAAGGATTATCTTCATTTCCAATTTTGTTAGCAATATTTAAAAATCCACTTATTGCACTACCTCCACTTTCAACCATTGATAAACCATTAATTACACCTTCTAAAGCTACAACAGCTCCAATTAATGGTGGGAACACTTCACTGGTATCTTGCATATAAGATGAAAATCCTTTTAATATTTCTGTAGTGTTGGAAATACGATTAGTAAAATTATCAATTTTATTGACATTTTCACTACTGTCTGATTCTCCTGCCCAATTATATATACGGTCAACAACATTAGTAGCACTATCAAGAAGCATATTTTTAATTTTATTAACACTTTGCTCTCCTTTTTTATAACCTGATAATTGTTGATGACTTCCTAATGTTTTTACATCATGATATCCTTGAATATCCATGTTAGCCATATATGACATATCATATTCTTGTTCCCAAGGCGGCTCAGTATATAGTTCTCCTGTTTCAGAGCCATAAAACGTTGGTCCTTCTTTTTTGTTTCCAGCAAATTTTTCTCTATATTCATCACCTAAATCAATAACTGTTTTTCTAG